>Ga0210095_1000002_pt1 | contig 258617 bp, 222 predicted proteins | sample China_Galinas_PW_FD_184861 | JGI IMG/M metagenome (GOLD analysis project Ga0210095, IMG submission 184861) | Wetland microbial communities from San Francisco Bay, California, USA, that impact long-term carbon sequestration - China_Galinas_PWA_D1... | ecosystem: Environmental > Aquatic > Marine...
CGGAATGCGGCGGATCTGATCGGCGCTGCGGACCGGGTCGGATCGATCCAGGCGGGCCGCTACGCCGACATCGTCGCCACGGACAGCGATCCGCTCAGCGACGTGGCCGCATTCGAGCACGTCAGCTGCGTGATGAAAAGCGGAGTAGTCTATCGCCGGGACGCCGCTCCCACGGCGGCACAATAGTAGAGGTCCTGATGGGTACTTTCCTGCGCGCCGCCGGGCTCGGCCTGGCTCTCACGACGGCTACAGCCGCCTCCGCGGCAGGCGTCGCCGGCTACGAAACGACGGCCGGAGGTCTCGCGGTCGAACTCGACGGAGGGCGCCTGCAGCTGACGGTGTGCTCGGAGCGCGCCGTTCGTGTGCAGTTCACGCCCGAGGGCGGCGCCACGCCGGCCCCGAGCCTGGCCGTCGTGCACGCGTGCGAGGGCTTCGACGGCTACACGGTCCGCGAGACGGCGGCTGCCGTGTCCGTCGTGACGCCACGGCTCGAGGCGCGCGTGGATCGCCGGACCGGCGCGGTCTCGTTCCGGGACCCGGACGGACGGACCGTGCTGGCGGAGACGCCCGGTGGTCGAGCGCTGGTGGCGGCCGAGGTGCTCGGCAACAAGACCCGCCACGCCGAACAGCACTTCGACTGGCGGACCGACGAGGGCCTCTACGGGCTCGGCGCTCAGCAGAGCGGCCTGGTGAACTACCGGGGCCACGACGTGCTGCTGGTGCAGGAGAACACCATCGATGCGGTACCGGTGCTGGTCTCGTCGCGCGGCTACGGCATCCTCTGGGACAACGCCTCGGAGACCCGACTTCGCGACGCGCCTGCCGCCCCGGGCGCAGTCCCCGCGCAGGCCGCGCCGGCGAGCGCCCGCGCCGCGGTGCGCGCCGGCTCGCTCTGGTCGCAGATGGCCGAGGCTATCGACTACACCTTTTTCTACGGACCGGACCTCGACGACGTGGTCGCCGCCTATCGCGAACTCACGGGGGCGGCACCGCTGTTCGGCCGCTGGGCCTACGGGTTCTGGCAGTGCAAGGAGCGCTACAAGACCCAGCAGGAACTGGTCGGGGTAGCTCGCGAGTTCCGACGCCGGCGCATCCCGCTCGACGCCATCGTGCAGGACTGGTTCTACTGGGACCCGTTCAAGTGGGGCTCGCACCGCTTCGACCGGCAGCGCTACCCCGACCCGGCGGCGATGGTCAGCGACCTCCACGCGATGAACGTGAAGCTCATGATCTCGGTGTGGGCCAAGTTCGTGCCCGGCAGCGACAACTACACCGAGATGGACGCGCGCGGCTTTCTCTTCCCGCCGTTCGACGCGGCACACGGCGGCCCCGAAGGGAACACCGAGCGCTACTACGACGCGTTCGACCCCGAGGCACGGGCGCTCTACTGGAAACAGATCGACGAGCAACTGTTCTCGAAAGGGATCGACGCCTGGTGGCTCGACGCGACCGAACCCGAGATCGGCGATCTGCATAACGACGCCGTGCGACAGGTGATGGCCGAGACTCCCCTCGGACCCGGGGCGCGCCAGCTCAACGCCTACTCGCTGATGACGACCGAGGCTGTGTACCGGGGCCAGCGCCAATCGGACCCCGGCAAGCGCGTCTTCATACTGACGCGCTCCGCGTTCGCCGGGCAGCAGCGCAACGCCGCCGCCACCTGGTCGGGGGACGTCCAGGCCAGCTGGGACGTGTTCGCGAAGCAGGTGGCCGCCGGCATCAACTTCGGGCTCTCGGGTCTGCCCTATTGGACCACGGACATCGGAGGATTCTTCGTCAACGAGTATCCCCGGGGCGGACAGGACCCGGCCTACCAGGAGCTGTTCACGCGCTGGTACCAGTGGGGCGCCTTCTGTCCGATCTTCCGCGTCCACGGGACCACGGTCCCGCGGGAGATGTGGCGCTTCGGCGAGCCGGGCGACTGGGCCTACGACAGCCAGCTCCGTTTCGATCGGCTGCGCCACCGCCTGCTGCCCTACATCTACTCCCTCGCGGGACACGTCACGCACGGCGGCGGCACGATCATGCGCGGCCTGCCGTTCGATTTTCGCGGCGACCCCCGCGTGCGCGACATCGCGGACGAGTACCTGTTCGGCCGGGCGTTCCTGGTGAGCCCCGTGCTGCAGCCGCTGCGCTACGGCGCGCTGCACTCGAGCGAGGTGGGCCATGCCATCCCGGCGAGTGCCCTCGAAGCCCCGGACGGCAGCGCCGGGGTTCTGCAGGGAGACTACTTTAGCGACACAACGCTCACCCGTGGCGTAGTCTCTCGCAAAGACGCCTCGATCGACTTCGACTGGGCTCTGGGCGCCCCCCTTCCCGGCGTGCCGGCGGATCAGTTCGGCGTGCGCTGGACCGGCCGGCTGCGGGCGCCGGAGACCGGCGAGTACGAGTTGGCGACCGTCGCCGACGACGGCGTCCGCCTGTGGCTCGACGGCAAGCTGCTGATCGACGACTGGAACGCGCACGCGCCGGAGTTCCACGCGGGCCGAATCACCCTGCAAGCCGGCAGGCAGTACGACCTCAGGCTCGAGTATTACGACGCGATTCTGGGCGCGAGCGTCAAGCTGCGCTGGGTTCGGCCGAGCGACCGCCGCAACGCGGAAACGGCTCCGGCGAAGCCGATGCTGCGCCGGGTGTACCTGCCGGCCGGCGCCGAGTGGTACGACTTCTGGACAGGCGAGCGACTCGGGGGCGGTCGCACGATCGAAGCGCCGGCGCCGCTCGCGATCATGCCGCTACATGTGCGTGCCGGCTCGATCGTCCCGTTCGGGCCGGACCTGCAGTATGCCGGCGAGAAGCCGGCGGATCCCATCGAGCTGCGAGTCTATACCGGCGCCGACGGCCAATTCGAACTCTACGAGGATGAGGGCGACGGCTACGCCTACGAGCACGGCGCCTTCGCCACCATCCCGCTCGAGTGGAGCGAGGCGCAACGCACGCTGACGATCGGCGCGCGCCGCGGAGCATTCCCGGGCATGCTGGAGCGCCGCAGCTTTCATGTCGTCTTCGTACGTGAAGGCCACGGCGTCGGCCTGGAACCGGAGACACACCCCGACGTTACGGTCGTCTACGACGGCCGGCCGCTGACGGTCGCTGCGAGCCGACTCAAAGGCGAATGAGTGTGTGGCGAGGTCGTGTCGCAGAAAACCTGCAACCCGGAAACAGAAAGTGTCGCTGACATGGGGCCTATCTCGGTGTGGAAAGGAAACCTCGATGACAAGATCCGGGATCCCGGTCAGGTGTTGAGCTTTGTGTGCCGACATGTTAAACGGCGCCGAAACGACGTATCGGTTTCCGACCTCCGCATACGGGGCAGATGGGAGAGTGCGATGCAAAGGCAGAACGAGGACGTAGGGTTCGGCACGCAGATTCGCAAGTCGCCTTTCTTTGAGGCAACGCTCACGAGCGGCGCCCAAGCGTTTTCAGTTTACAACCATATGTATATTCCCCGGGATTTCGGCGATCCGGTGGAAAATTACTGGAATCTCGTTAACGCCGCCATACTTTGCGATGTCGCCGCAGAGCGCCAGGTCGAGATTACCGGTCCGGATGCGGCTCGATTCGTGCAGCTATTGACGCCGCGCAATCTGTCGACGTGCGGGATCGGTCACTGCAAATACGTCCTTATCAGCAGCGAAAGCGGTGGCATCGTCAACGACCCGGTCCTGCTCCGGCTTGGCGAGAATCATTTCTGGTTATCCATCGCCGATAGCGACGTCCTGCTATGGGCGAAAGGTGTCGCCGTCAACACGGATCTGGATGTCAGAATCGAGGAGCCGGACGTGTCACCGTTGCAGTTACAGGGCCCCAGGTCTCTGGAGATCTTGCAGGCGTTGTTCGGCAACGAAATAAGAGCGCTTCGCTATTTCCGGTTTCGGGAAATGGCATTGGACGACATTCCGCTCGTCGTGTCGCGTACCGGCTGGTCCAACGAACTGGGCTACGAAATATACCTGCGCGACGGATCGCGCGGTGACGAATTATGGCAACGATTCATGGATACCGGAGAGCCACTGGGACTTCGTGCGGGCCATACGTCGACGACCCGGCGGATAGAGGCCGCGATGCTGTCCTACCGGGCTGATATGGATATCGATACGAATCCCTTCGAGTTGGGCCTGGGCCGACTCGTCGACCTGGATATGGAGCCTGAATTTATCGGCAAGGCGGCGCTCCGGCGCATCCAGGCCGAGGGTGTCCGCCGACGGTTGGTCGGGCTGGAAATTTCGGGTCAGCCGCTCGATGCTCCCAACACCCGATTCTGGCCGCTGTTCAGCAAGGACAAACAGGTCGGAAGCGTCACGTCCGCCGCGCATTCTCCGAGACTCGATCGCAATATCGCCCTCGCGATGGTGACTGCCGAATGCGCCTCCACCGGATCTCGATTGCGTTTGTTCGACCCTGTCGATGGCACCACGGCAACGGTCGTCGACAGACCGTTCATCAAACCCCCGAAGCAACTGATACAGGTGTTCGATTAGCGATACACGAGCTATCGATAGTTCGTTGACACGTTAGCCGTTTTCCCGATCGCGCGGGCAGTCCCGTTAAAGAGAAGCGTATGAATAGGCAGCGTCAGATACCAGTAAAGTAATCCCCAGAGTCCTGCCGGATGCCAGTACGCATGAATGGAAATGCGCCGCTCCGCCCCCTGGTCGCCGATCCTGAACTCAAGTACTCCAGCACCAGGCGCCTTCATTTCCATGAGCAGCGTCAGCTTCTCCTCGGGCACGAGCGCAATTACACGCCACGCATCGACGACATCGCCTACACGCAGTTTTTCGGGATGACGGCGGTGGCGGCGAAAACTGGGGCCACCGACAAGCCAATCGAGCGAACGTCGCAGCCACCACAACGCGCGCGCGTGAAAAAAATCGCCTCTGTTACCGATATTACAGATGAGGGTCCAGAGGTCGGCCGCCGACGCCGGTGTCTGCGCGCTTCCCTGTGCCTGCTTCGCGTAATAACTGTACATGGGACGGAAACTCTCGCAGGCTATGGCACTTTCGACCCAATGCGCGGAAAGCGCATGCTGCCTATCCGCATTGAGCGCCTCGGCCGCCGCGGCATCGAAACCAAGCAACTCCTGCGGTATCAAAGCTGCAAGCCGGTGATCCTTTGCGATTACATCCTGCGCCAAGCCCCCGATCAGTGCCCGCGCCAAATTGGTCGGCACGGATGTGACCAGACGCAACCAATAAGAAGATAGCCGCGGCGTCAGCACGGGTACGGGGATAATCATCGGGCGCTTGCCGACGAGCTTGCCGTAGCGCAGCATGATTTGCTTGTAGCTGAGGACTTCCCGGCAAGCGACATCATATATCTGACCGGCTGTCTCATCGTGTTTTGGCACATCTGCCAGATAGCGCAGCAAATTAGTCAGCGCGATCGGCGTAGATTTGGAGGACACCCATCGCGGCGTGATCATAATTGGCAAATGGTTGACCAAATCGCGTATCACTTCCCAGGCGGCTGAGCCGGGCCCAATGATCATCCCGGCACGCAATTCTGTTACTGGCACGGTTCCATTGCGCAGTATGTCGCCGGTTTCCTGGCGCGACCTGAGATGCACGGAGCGCGGGTTTTCCGGCGCCAACCCTCCCAGGTAAACAATGCGACGCACGCCGTGCCGCGCAGCGGCCGCAGCGAAATTACGTGCGGCTATTGCATCGAGCTCGGGAAAGGACTTGCCCGCCGCCATCGAATGCACGAGGTAGTAGGCTGTGTCGACGCTCTCGAATATTGCATCGAGGCTCGCCGGCTCAAGGGCATCCGCCTGACACAGCTCTGCATCCTCCCAGCCCCTGCCCTGCAGAACCTCCACATTTCTCGACGAGGCGCGCACTCTTCGACCCTCGGCCAGCAAGAACTCAACGAGGTTCGTGCCTATATAGCCGCTCGCGCCGAAAACGAGATCGGGTTTTGTCGCGTCGATTGCCATCGCGTATCCCCAATATAATCTTCAATCGTCCATAAGATGGTCACCCTGGAACAAAGTACCGGGCTCAGACAGTACTTGTTACGCCTTCGTACACACGACATACGGCAACGTTCTGGGCATCGGGGCGGGATGGAAGCACTCAAACAGACGGAATCGAACTTGATGCAACAGTCCGTGGTCACGGGGTAAAACCCCTGGCAGCGAAGCCAAAAATATGGACGCAAGTATGGAAAATACGAGCCAATAAGAATCAAGCCCCTGTTTTGCAAGGGGCTTATTCCAGTCTCTGGCGGAGAGGGTGGGATTCGAACCCACGGTACGGAAGACCGTACACCTGATTTCGAGTCAGGCCCATTCGACCACTCTGGCACCTCTCCGGTCGTACATAAGATTGCGGCATTGTCCGCACAGGGGCGCGGCTGATCCCGCAGGTCCCCGGCCGGGCGGGGCCCCGGATTGTACGCAAACCGCCACCCCCGTGCCAGACGCCCGGAGCGGCACTTTGTGGCAAAATTGGACTCAAATAATGAAAGAGCACGGAGACGAACGTGCGCCTGATGCTCTATTTCGCCCTCGCCGCACTGCTCGGCACCTGTTCCTCGACCCCGCCGTTGCTCGACCAGGTTCGGGAGACGGGCGAATTGCACGTCGTCACCCGCGACAGCCCGACGGCGTACGTCGATGGAATGGACGGCCCGTCCGGACCCGAGTACGACCTCGTGCGCGCGTTCGCCCGCTATCTCGGCGTCAAGCTGGTGATCCATCCGGTGCAAAGTGTGTCCGAGGTCCTGCCCTACCTCCTGTCCGGCAAGGCGGACCTGGCTGCCGCGGGCCTGTCGATCACCGACTCGAGGCGCGAATACGTCCACTTCGGCCACCCGTACGAGCGGGTGGACATGCACCTCATCTACAAGCTCGGCACCGGCAAGCCGCGTTCGATCGACGACGTCATCGGCCGGTCGATCGAAGTCGTGGCCGGGTCCAGTCACGCAGACATGCTGGCGTCGCTGAAGCAGGTCTATCCGGATCTCACCTGGACCGAGGACGCCGACGTCGAAGTGGCAGACCTGCTCGCCAGGGTGGCGGACGGCGAGATCGATTTTACGGTGGCGGACAGCACCGAGTTCAACATCCAGAGGCACTTCTATCCGGACCTGCGTGTCGCGCTCGACCTGAAGGTCGATGACCCCCTGGCCTGGGCGTTCCCCAAGGGCAATGGCGACAGCCTCCTCAGTGCGGCCGACGACTTTCTGATCCATATCGACCGATCCGGACTGCTCGCAAGGATCAACGACCGCTACTACGGCCATACCGACGAATTCGACTACGTCGGCACACGCAACTTCATCCGTCACTACTCCAGCCGCCTGCCGCGCTATCGCAAGTACTTCGAGGAAGCCGGCGCACGCTACGGCGTCGACTGGCGACTGCTGGCTGCCATCGGTTACCAGGAATCGCACTGGCGATCGAAGGCCGTGTCGCCGACCGGCGTGCGCGGCATCATGATGCTGACCGAGGACACGGCGGACTACCTCGGCCTCGACAACCGCGTCGACCCGGCCAGCAGCATACTCGGCGGCGCACGCTACTACGTGCGGCAGACCGAGCGCGTGCCCGACACGGTGGAGGAACCGGATCGCACGTGGATGGCGCTCGCTGCTTACAACGTCGGTTTCAACCACCTCAAGGACGCCCGCCAGATCGTCGTATGGCAGGGCGGCGACCCGAATGCCTGGGTCGACGTCAGCCGGGCATTGCCGCTGCTGGCCAAGCGCAAGTGGTATACGCGCGTACCGTACGGCTATGCGCGCGGCTGGGAACCCGTGCTCTACGTCAACAACATCCGCAGCTACTACAACATACTGAAATGGCTGACGGAGAATCCGGATGCTACCGGCTCGGATGACACCCCGCCCGTGCAAGTGGAGCAGCCGGCGAAGTCGACCCAACAACCAGACACGCAGACCTGAATGGCGTTACGCCGTCGCAGGCGCTTCCGATAAAGCCGCCGCCCCCCGAGGGGTACTGCAGGCAGCGCAAATGCGACGATGACCAGAGACTCCTCTATCCCAGGTGAGTGTTATGAAAAAGAAGTCCAAGCTTCAGAATTCAATACGTGTTCCCTCGCCCCCCCATGAGCAACGGCGCCACGAGCCCCTGCCCTGGCATCAGCCGAAGCCCGCCGAAGAAGACCCGGAAGCACCTGCCCGAATCCAGGCGATTCTGAACAGCGCCAGTTATCAGCAGGCGGATCAGGACATCAACTTTCTGAATCTCGACGACACTCGCGGCGTGCGCCTGCAAATCGACTACCAAAAGGCGGAACTCCTTCTCGAACGCCACAACATCCAGCACACAATTGTCGTTTTTGGCGGCACGCGGATTCTGGAACCTTCCTCCGCGCAATCAAGAGTCGATGCTTTGCGTGCCCGACTCGCCGAGGAGCCGGAAAACCCCGCACTTCAGCAACAGCTCAAAGTGGCCGAACGCCTGTTCGCCAAGAGTCATTATTATTCCACCGCGCGGGAGTTCGGCCGGCTGGTCAGTGAAGCCAGCAATAAGAGCGGCGACGGTCAATTGCTCATCATGACCGGTGGCGGGCCCGGCATAATGGAAGCCGCCAATCGCGGCGCCTTTGACGTCGGTAGCAAATCTGTCGGTCTCAACATCAGTCTGCCCCACGAGCAGTATCCCAACCCCTACGTAACGGCTGAACTATGCTTTCGCTTCCATTACTTCGCGCTGCGAAAGCTGCACTTCCTCCTGCGTACGCGCGCCCTGGTGGCCTTTCCGGGTGGTTACGGCACATTTGACGAACTGTTCGAGACCCTGACGCTTGTACAAACGCGCAAGATCAAACCGGTGCCTGTCGTGCTTGTTGGTGAGGAGTTTTGGCGCCGGGCCTTCGATGTCGACTTCCTGGTCGAAGAAGGTGTAATCGACGCGGAAGATCGGGATCTGTTCTGGTATGCCGAAACGGCACAGGAAATTTGGGAGGGAATCCACCAGTGGCACAACATGAACGGCACGCCGTTGCCCTGTCACTGAACGGCCAAACGCAATAAACCAGGTACGCCGGCGCATGGATGGCGAAACCCGGATTCGAAGGAGAAGATATGAGGATCTCATTTCACGGCGCCGACCGTGGCGTTACCGGCTCCTGTCATCTTATCGAATGTGCCGGCCACAAGGTCCTGATCGATTGCGGAATGTATCAGGGCGGCCGCGAACTCGAAGAGGAAAACGCCGACGCCTTCGGCTTCGAAGCCGCCAGCATCGATTTTCTGCTGCTGACCCATGCCCACCTGGATCACTGCGGCCGAATTCCGCTGCTTACCAAACGGGGATTCGAAGGAGAGATCGTCACCACGGCAGCCTCGCGCGAGCTGGCCAAGCTGGTCATGCTCGATTCGGCGCACCTGCAGGAGGAAGAGGCAAGGTACCAGGCTCGCAGGAAAGCCCGCCACAAGCACGCTCATTCATCGGCCCCGCTTTATTCGGTGCAGGATGCAGAAGACAGCACGAAGCAGTTTCGGCGTACGGCAACATACGGCCGGACGATCGAACTGGCCGAAAGCATTCGCGCGACGTTTCTCGATGCCGGTCATATCCTCGGCTCGGCCAGCATTCTCCTGGAACTGGAGGAAGGTAGCCAGCATCGATCAGTGTTGTTTTCGGGCGATCTGGGCAACGCCGGGCGGCCATTGTTGCGCGCACCGGTCACACCACACCATTGTGACGTGGTGGTGATGGAGACCACATACGGCGACCGCATTCACAAACCGCTGGCTCCTTCGGTCGAGGAGCTCTACGAATCCATCGGTGAGACATTTCGCCGCGGCGGCAATGTGATCATCCCCACCTTCGCCCTGGAGCGTGCCCAGGAGCTGCTGTATTACCTGCGCGAAGGCGTCCAACGGCAGCGCGTGCCCGGCGGCATGCAGGTCTTCCTGGATTCGCCCATGGCCATCTCGGCGAGCGAAATCTTCGAGCGCCATCCTGAATGCTACGAGCCGGCGATCGCTGAATTGTTTCGTGAGGGCAAGGACCCTTTTCACCTGCCTGGCCTGCATTTTGTGCGCAAGACCAGCGAGTCCAAGGCGCTCAACCGCATGAGTGGCGGTGCAGTGATCCTGGCCGGCTCCGGCATGTGCACCGGGGGCCGGGTGCGTCACCACCTGCGCCACAATCTGTGGCGCGAGCAGTCGTCTATTATCTTTGTCGGCTTCGCGGCAAGGGGCACCCTGGCGCGCCGTATCATCGATGGCGCCAATGAGGTGCGGATCTTTGGTGAAGAAATCTCGGTACGGGCGAAGATCCATACCATCAACGGATTCTCCGCTCATGCCGACCGGGCCGAGCTGCTGGCCTGGCACCAGAAGCTCGGCAGGCCGGACCGTACGTTCCTGGTCCATGGCGACGCAGACGTGATGGCTCATTTCGCCGGACGCCTGACCGATACTCACGTGGAAATGCCTGAGTTGGGACAGGCCTACGCGCTCTGACGCGGCCGGGCTCCTACAGACGACGCTCCGCGAAGAACTCAGCCAGAAGTGCGCCGCAGTCATCGGCGAGCACGCCACCCAGCACCTCGATCCGGTGGTTGAAAGCCGGGCTGTCGGTCAGGTCGATCGCGGTGCCCGCCGCGCCGGCCTTCGGGTCGTACGCGCCGAAAACCAGCCGCGCGATGCGCGCCTGCATCATCGCGGCAAGACACATCGCACACGGCTCGAGCGTCACATACAGCGTCGCATCCGTCAGGCGGTGGTTGCCGATCGCCACTCCGGCGGCGCGCAGTGCCACGATCTCCGCGTGCGCGCTCGGATCGTGGTCGGCGATCGTACGATTGCGCCCGACGGCGACGATCGTTTCGCCGCGCGTTACCACGGCACCGACCGGCACCTCGTCTGCCGCGCCCGCCTCGCGCGCTCCGGCGAGCGCAACCTGCATGAATTCCGTGTCCGGGTCGGTCACGAGCCGTCCGCGTAGAAGTCGGCGAAATGCTTCTCGCGTTCGGCTTTCAGCATGCCTGCGGTCTCGTCCATGAACCGGTTGCGATCCTCGCGCGTCTCGAACACCCAGATACAGACGCTATCGCTGCTGTGATAGATCGCCTTCAGTTCATCGTCTATATCACAGATTTCTTTGGGGATTTCAGCTTTGATGCAGATCATCTCATTCCCACTCGATCGTCGCCGGCGGCTTGCCCGAGATGTCGTAGGTGACACGCGAGATGCCGTCGACCTCGTTGATGATGCGCAGGGAAACGTGCTCCAGGAACTCGTACGGTAGCCGCGCCCAGCGCGCCGTCATGAAATCGATGGTCTCGACCGCGCGCAGCGCGATCACGTATTCGTAACGGCGCCCGTCGCCCATGACGCCGACGGACTTCACGGGCAGGAATACCGCGAAGGCCTGGCTGACCTGGTCGTAGAGGCCCTGCCTGCGCAACTCCTCGATGAAGATGGTGTCGGCCCGCTGCAGCATGGCGACGTACTCGCGCCGAACCTCGCCGAGCACGCGCACGCCGAGCCCCGGACCCGGGAAGGGGTGCCGGAACACCATGTCCCGCGGCAGGCCGAGTTCGAGACCGATCTTGCGCACCTCGTCCTTGAACAGTTCCCTGAGCGGCTCGATGAGTTGCAGGCGCATGTCCTCGGGCAACCCGCCGACGTTGTGGTGCGACTTGATGACATGCGCCTTGCCGCTGCGGCTGCCCGCAGACTCGATCACGTCCGGGTAGATCGTGCCCTGCGCAAGCCAGGCGACCCCCTCGAGCTTGTGTGCTTCTTCGTCGAAGACCTCGATGAACTTGCCGCCGATGATCTTGCGCTTGGCTTCCGGATCGTACACGCCTTCGAGCGCGGCGAAGAATCGATCCACCGCATCGGCGCGCACGACATCGATATGCATGTGCTCGGCGAAGGTCGCCATGACCTGATCGCCCTCGCCCTGCCGCAGGAGCCCGTGGTCCACGAAGACACAGGTGAGCTGGTCGCCGATGGCCTCGTGCAGCAAGGCCGCGACGACCGACGAGTCGACACCGCCGGACAGGCCCAGCAGCACCCTGCCCTCACCGACCTGTGCGCGGATCCCCCGGATCGCGTCGGCGACGATGTTGCCGGGTGTCCAGTCGCCCGGACAGCCGCAGATCTCGCGCACGAACCGCCGCATGATGGTCTCGCCCTGCAGAGTGTGCGTGACCTCAGGGTGGAACTGCACGCCGTAGTATCGGCGCTTGCGATCTTCCATCGCCGCAATCGGCGAATTGGCGCTCGAGGCGGTGACGGCGAAGCCCGGCGGCACAGCCTCGACCCGGTCGCCGTGGCTCATCCAGACTTTCAGGCGCGGTTGCGGACCGCTGCCATCGTCGAGGCTGCCGAACAAATCGGAGTCGCCGGGCACGATTTCGGCGTAGCCGAATTCGCGATGCACCGACGCCTCGACCTTGCCGCCGAGCTCGGCGGCGATCGTCTGCATGCCGTAGCAGATGCCGAGCAGCGGCACGCCCAGTTCGAATACCGCGTGCGCGACCCGCGGCGGATCGTCGAGGTTGACCGATTCGGGACCGCCCGAGAGGATCACGCCGGAGGGTGCGAAGGCCCGGATCTCGGCGTCCGGCACGTCCCAGGGCAGGATCTCGGAGTACACGCCGCACTCCCGCACACGGCGCGCGATCAATTGTGTGTATTGGCCGCCGAAGTCCAGTATCAGGACGCGATGTGCATGGATGTCGGCTTGTTGCGAGTCCCTCGCGAGAGCCCGGTTCATCGGCTAGCTCCGCCAGTCGGTGCGATAGTTCGGCGGTTCCTTGGTGATCGTCACGTCGTGTACGTGACTCTCCCGCATCCCGGCCCCGGAAATCCGTACGAAAGTCGGTTTCGTGCGCATCTCTTCGATCGAGCGGCTGCCGGTGTAGCCCATCGCGGCGCGCACGCCGCCGACGAGCTGGTGCACGATGGCGACGAGGCTGCCCTTGTAGGCGACCCGGCCCTCGATGCCCTCCGGCACGAGCTTCTCGAGCTCCTCGGTCGCATCCTGGAAATAGCGGTCCGAGGAACCGTGCGATTGTCCCATCGCGCCGAGCGAGCCCATGCCGCGATACGACTTGTAGGAACGGCCCTGGTAGAGCTCCACTTCGCCCGGCGATTCCTCGGTGCCGGCAAACAGGCCGCCGATCATGACCGACCAGGCGCCGGCGACGAGCGCCTTGGCGATGTCGCCCGAGTAGCGGATGCCGCCGTCCGCGATGAACGGTATGCCGGACTTGTCGAGGGCCGCGGCGACTTCGGCGACCGCCGAGATCTGCGGCACGCCGACGCCGGCGACCACCCGCGTGGTACAGATGGAGCCGGGCCCGATACCGACCTTCACGCCGTCGGCGCCGGCCTGTACCAGGGCCTGGGCCGCGTCTGCCGTGACGACGTTGCCGCCCACGACCTGCATGTCCGGGTAGGCCGTCTTGATGCGCCGGATGCGCTCCAGCACGCCTTTGGAGAAGCCGTGCGAGGTATCGACGACCAGCACGTCCACGCGGGCCTCGACCAGTGCGGCGACCCGGTCGTCGCTGTCGTAGCCGGTGCCCACCGCGGCACCGACCCGCAGCGCGCCATGGTCGTCCTTGCAGGAATGCGGGAAATCCTTGGCCTTCTGGAAGTCCTTGGCCGTGATCATCCCCTTCAGTTCGAAATTCTTGTCGACGACGAGGACCTTCTCGATGCGGTGCCGGTGCAGCAGTGACTTGACCTCCTCGTTGCCGGCGTCTTCGCCGACCGTCACGAGCCGGTCTTTCGGCGTCATGACTTCGGAGACCGGCGCGTCGAAGCGGGTCTCGAAGCGCAGGTCGCGGCCGGTCACGATGCCGACGGTCTCCTTGCCGTCCACGACCGGCACGCCGGAGATGCCCATCGCGTGCGTCAGTTCGATCACCTCGCCGATCGTCATGTTCGGCGCGACGGTGATCGGGTTGCGGACGATGCCGCTCTCGAACTTCTTCACCTGCATGACTTCCCGAGCCTGTTGCTCGATGGGCATATTCTTGTGGATGATGCCGAGGCCCCCTTCCTGCGCCAGCGCGATGGCGAGTCTGGCCTCGGTAACGGTGTCCATCGCCGCGGAGAGGATCGGGATGTTGAGTCGTATCGAGCGGGTCAGGGAGGTGCCCAGGTCGACTTCGCGGGGCAGCACCTCGGAATATCCCGGCTGCAGCAGGACGTCGTCGAATGTCAGGGCTTCCTTGGCGATACGCATGAGCGGGTCCGGAGTAGGGTTAAACGGACAATTTTACGCCGATGATTTTTTCGGCAAAAGCTGTGCAGCGTCCGATATACTGGCGAGCATGGAAAATTTGGGCCGAGCGAACGCTGCGGCGGGCGCGATCACGGTCTCCCAGCTCAACCGTGAGGTCAAGCAGCTTCTCGAGAACGGACTCGCCCGGCTCTGGGTCGAGGGAGAACTCTCCAATATTGCCCGTCCCGCCTCGGGACACGTCTACTTCACGCTGAAAGACGACGCCGCGCAGGTACGCGCCGCCTTCTTCCGGCAGCGCCAGCGAGGCCCCACGATCGGCTTCAAAAACGGCGACCAGGTACTGGTGTTCGGCAAGATCAGCCTGTACGAGCCGCGCGGCGACTACCAGCTCATCGTCGAGGCAATGGAGCCGGCCGGCGAAGGTGCGCTCCGGCGCCAATTCGAGGTTCTGAAGAAGAAACTCGCGGCCGAGGGCCTGTTCGACGAGGGCCGCAAGCGGCCTTTGCCGACGCTGCCGCGGCGCATCGGCGTGATCACGTCGCCGTCCGGCGCGGCGATCCGCGACATCATCAGCGTCCTCGGCCGGCGCTTCCCGTCGGCCGCGGTGGTCGTCTACCCTGCCGCGGTGCAGGGCGAGGCGGCACCCGGCGAGCTGCTTGCCGCACTGGCCGCCGCGACACGCCGGGCCGAATGCGACGTCCTCATCATCGGCCGCGGGGGCGGTTCCCTCGAGGATCTGCAGGCTTTCAACGACGAGGCGCTCGCGCGCGCGATCGCGGCCTCGCCGATCCCCGTCGTCAGCGCCGTCGGCCACGAGATCGATTTCACGATCGCCGACTTCGTCGCGGACCTGCGGGCGCCGACGCCGTCGGGCGCCGCGGAACTCGTCGTGCCGGATCGCGACGACTGGCTGCGCGCCATCGCCAGCCACGCGCGGCGTATCGTGCGGCGCGGCCGCCGGCTGCTCGAGGAGCGCGCACAGACGCTCGACTGGCTCGCCCGCCGCCTCGCGACGAGCAGTCCGCAGCGCACGCTGGTGCGCCAGCACGAACGCCTGCGCGAACTCTCGCGACGGCAGGTCCAGGCGATGGGCCGAGCCGTAGCGCGTCCCGGCCCCGTGCTCGCCGGGCTCGCGCATCGGCTGCGCAGCGCCGGACCACGTACGCTGGCGCGGGTGAGGCATCGCTTCGAGCTCGCGCAGCGCGGCCTGACGTCCGTGAGCCCGCTCGCGACGCTCGAGCGTGGTTATGCGATCGTCGAGGACGCGGCGAGCGGCCGGGTCCTGACGAGCACCGCTCAGACTGCGAAAGGAAACGCCATTCGCGCTCGCCTTGCCAGCGGCGAGCTGTCGGCGACGGTCACGGCAACGCGGAGCAGCGATGACTAGGCGACTGGCATGGTTGTTGTTCCTGGCCGTGGGTTGCCTCGCGCGAGCGGCCGGCGAAGATGCCTGGCCGGGCGGTATCGCGTTCCTCGACCTGGGTCCTGCCGCGGGGACGGCGCCCGTCGTCGATTACGAGGGTCATCGCGTACTCGTCATGAACGAGGGCGCCCGCTGGCTCGCCGCGATCGGCATCTCGCTGGATGCGCCGACCGGCCGCGGCACGGTCACGCTGCCCGGCGGTGCGACACGCGCTTTCGAGATCGGGGCGCACGCGTACCGGGAGCAGCATCTCACGGTCGAACCGAAGTACGTCGAGCTGAGCACTGAGCAACTCGCGCGCGTCAACAGGGAGCGCAAGATCATCGATACAGCGCTCGACGCGTTCCGCGACGTGCCGATACGGACTCTGGACATCCGGCCACCCGTCGACGGCCCGCGCAGCTCGAGCTTCGGGTTGCGGCGTTTCTTCAACGACGAGCCGCGCTCGCCGCACAAGGGCATGGATATTGCGGCGAACAGGGGCACGCCGGTGCATGCCGCCCGATCCGGCGTCGTCAGCGCGACGGGCGAATTCTATTTCAACGGCAACACCGTGCTCATCGATCACGGCCAGGGCTTCGTGACGATGTATTGCCATCTGAGCCGCATCGACGTTGCGGTGGGGGACGCGGTTGCCACGGGCGAGACGATCGGCGCCGTCGGCGCGACCGGGCGCGTCACCGGCCCGCACCTGCATTTCGGCACCTACCTCAACGGCACCGCCGTGGACCCGGCGCTGCTGCTGCCGAAAGAAGATCCGTAGGACGAATCCTATACGCAACCGCTGTCGTAGAAGTCGCAGATCACCGGCCGAAACGCGTCCATCTCGACCAGGAACGAGTCGTGCCCGCGGATGCAATCGAGTTCGACGAGCGTCGTGGCAATGCCCGCGTCTTCGAAACCTTGCGCAAGTTCCCGCTGCTGGTGCAGCGGAAACAGGATGTCGGTCTCGACGCCGATCACGAGCGCGCGTTCGAGCCTGAGTTTCGCGAAGCCCGCCCGCAGGGAGCCGCCGTGCTCGGCAAGATCGAACAGGTCCGATGCGCGCGACAGGTACAGGTAGCAGTTTGCATCGAAGCCGCCGCTGAATTTCTTCGCGTGATACTCGAGGTAGAGTTCGACGGAGAAGTCGATCTTGAACTGCGCGCCGGACTTGTCCTCGTCCTGCGCCCGCTCGCGCCCGAAGCGCTGATCCCACTCCTTCGCCGACCGGTAGGTGATCATGCCCAGTTTGCGCGCGAGGCGCTGACCGGAGATCGGCGGGTCGTCCGGATCGTAGTTGCCGCCTTCCCACCTGGGATCGCAACGGATCATCTCGCGCTGCAGGGAGCGGACGGCGATCGAGAACGGCAGCGCCCTCGCGCCCGACGAGATCGAGATGAACGCCTTCGTCGCCTCCGGGTGGCGCACGCAGAAGCCGAGCCCGCTCATGCCGCCCATCGAGCAGCCGACGACCGAATGCAGCTGTTTGATGCCGAGGTGGCGGACCACACCCCAGGCCGCCTCGGATATGTCTTCGAGGGTCAGTACGGGGAAATTCAGGCGATAACGCTCGCCGGTCTCGGGATTCACTGACGCGGGTCCGGTGGACCCGAAGCAACTGCCGAGCGAATTCACGGCGATCACGAAGTAGCGATTCGTGTCCAGCGGCAGGCCGGGACCGATCATGTCTTCCCACCAGCCGGTCGAGGGATCCTCTGCCGACGAGGCCGCGTGTGCAGACGGAGACAGGCCGCTGAAGATCAGGATGCCGTTGTCGCGCGCCGCATTGAGCTCGCCCCAGGTCTCGTAGGCCTGGACCGGCGACTCCAGGTAGCCGGCACGGTGCATGGTGAAGCGCCCCGGCAGGGTGACGGTTTTTGTTGCTGGGCCCATGGTGGGACTCCGGTTTGGCTCGGGCTCCTTATAACACGGCTGTCGCCCGCCGGGGCGGGCTCCTGCAGCAAAACGCTTCTATGCTTATCGTCCGTTCTTATGTCCGCCGGCTATCGCTTGACGTGCTTCATCAGGCGCTTGCGCCGGCGTTCCTGGCGCGGCGTCAGCGTATTGCGCTTGTCCTTGTAGGGGTTGACCCCGGACTTGAAGTGCAGGCGCACGGGCGTGCCCTTCAACTTGAACGCCTTGCGGAAGTGATTCACCAGGTAACGGCGATAGGCGTCGGGGACTTGTTCTGTCTGGTTGCCGTGGATCACGATCACCGGCGGATTGCGTCCCCCCTGGTGAGCGTAGCGCAGGCGGATTCGACGTCCACGCACCAGCGGCGGGGGATGCGCCGTCACCGCGCTCTCGAGCTCCCGCGTCAGCTCGGTCGTCGACAGGTCGCGGCTCGCCGCCCGGTAGGCGCGCTCGACTGCCGGCAGCAGGTCTCCCACGGCAGTGCCGTGTAATGCCGAGATCGCGATGCGCTCGGCAAAGTCGAGGAACGGCAGACGCCGGTCGAGCTCGTCGCGGACGTGCTTGCGCGCGTCTGCACTCAGGCCGTCCCACTTGTTGGTGACGACGACCAGTGCGCGGCCGCGTTCGAGTATGAGGCCCAGCAGGCTCACGTCCTGTTCCGTGACGCCTTCGTGGGCATCGAGCACCGCGATCACGACCTCGGCATGGTCGATCGCCTGCAGCGCCTTGACGATGCTGAACTTCTCGATGGCCTGCTGCACGCGGGACCGGCGGCGGATACCGGCCGTGTCTATCAACGCGTACTTGCGGTCGTTCTTCTCGAACGGGACCGATACGCTGTCGCGCGTCGTGCCGGGCTGGTCGAAGACCACGAGGCGATCCTCGCCGATGATGCGGTTGATGAGCGTCGATTTGCCGACGTTCGGCCGGCCAACGACCGCGATACGCAGCGCATGCTCGTCGTCGTCGTACGGCGGCATCGCGTCGTCGGGCTCGCGCGGCTCGAAGTCCTCGAGCACCGTTTCCATCAATGCGTGTACGTAATCGCCGTGCGCCGCGGAGATCGGAAGCGGATCGCCGAGTCCGAGCGCATGGAACTCTCCGGCCGCGATCGCCGGATCGAGCCCCTCGGCCTTGTTGACGACGAGGAATGTCCGACGCGCGTTCTTGCGCGCGAGTTCCGCGACGTGCTGGTCGGCGGCAGTCAGACCTGCGCGCGCATCGACCATGACGATCGCCGCATCGGCCTCGCCCAGTGCGCGGATGGTCTGTTGCGCCGTGCGCTCGTCGACGCCGGCCTCGCCGCCGGCGAGGCCGCCCGTATCGATGGCGAGAAAGGGCACCGGACCAAGCTTGCCGAAACCGTAGCGCCGATCCCGCGTCAGGCCCGGATAGTCGGCGACGAGCGCGTCACGCGATCGCGTGAGCCGGTTGAACAGCGTCGACTTGCCGACGTTCGGTCGGCCGACCAGCGCGATTACGGGCAGCATCCTCCACTTCCTTGCGCCGGTTCTCAGGCGCCCTTGTCTGCCGCATCGGGCGCCTTGCGCTCCTTGCGCTTCGGCTCTTCCACGACGTAGGCCGCGACCGTTCCCTTGTCGCTCTGCACGTACAGGCGATTGGCGACGACGATCGGATCCGCCGAAATCGCCTCACCGCCCATGTGCACGCGCGCTACCGGATGCCCGTCAAAATTGCTGAAGAAGTGCAGATATCCCTCGAGGTCGCCGACGACAACCGTCGTGCCGAAAGAGACCGGCACCGTCGGTTCACGCCTGAGCAGGGAGCCCTGGCGCCAGCTTTCGTCTCCCGTCTGGCGCGTCAACGCGATCACTTCGCCGTTCTCGTTGACCGTATAGAGGTTGTTCCAGTCGGCCGATACGCCCTCGTACGTCGAGATGTCGTGCGACCAGAGAATCTGGCCGGACTCCACCGCGACTGCCGCCAGCTTGCCGTGATAGCCGGCGGCGTAGACATCCTGCCCCACGGCACTGATCTTGCCGTCGACGTCCGCGAGTCGATCGAGGTCGGAACGCCCGCCGGGAGGCGACAGTACAGTGTCCCACTCGACGTCGCCGGTACCGATATTGACGGCGACCAGTCGCCCGTTGTCGAAACCCGCGATCACGCTGTCACCGACGATCACGGGCGAGGCCGAACCACGTATCGTCAGGCGTGGCGCAGACTGCTCGATCGACCAGCGCTCGCTGCCATCGACGACCGACAGTGCCTGCAGGCGATCGTCGATCGTCTGGACGATAACGACGTCGGAATGGATCGCGGGCCTGGCGAGCGATTCGCCGCCGAGATTCGCGCGCCAGCGTTCGGCGCCGGTGGTCGAGTCGAGCGCGATCGCAATACCGTCGGCCGAGGTGACGACGACCAGGTTGGCGCCGACGCCCGGTCCCGACGACAACTCGGTATCGAGTTCCGTGCGCCAGGCTCGCTTGCCGGTGACGGGGTCCAGGGCCATCACGTTGCCGTCGCGGCTCGCCGCGTAGATCCTGTTGCCGTCTCCGGCCGGTTGCAGTGCCACGCGCAGGTATTCGGCATCGCCACCGACGTTGACGCTCCAGAGCCGCTTGATCTTGACCGTCTGCTTGATCCTGGTCAGTTCCATCGGCTCGAGCTTTTTCTCGTCCTTGGACGCGCACGCCGAAAGCGCAACTGCCGCACAGACCAGCGCCGCGATGGCGAATCGAAGCTTCACTCGGACTCTCCGCTATCCTCGGCGCCGTTCGCGTCGCCGGCCGGCGGGGCTTGCCGAGGTACCGACTCGTCCGTACCCGCCGCCGCGGGCTCGGTCCCGCCCGGCCCGGCCGGCACCGTATCGGCGGATGCCTGCGGGAGATCGTCCAACTTCATCCGCACCAGCCCGCGGTTCACCGTCTGGGTCGTGTCCGCGAGCGCGGTCTCGTACGCATCGGCGGCGTCGTCGATGCGGCCGAGATCCCTGTATGCGTCGCCGAGCGCTTCGGCATACAGTCCCCGGAAAGCCGCGTCGTCCTGCGCGGAGAGCAGGTCGACGACTTCCTGTGGTTTTTCCTGATAGAGCAGTACCCGGGCCAGGCGCAGGCGGCCGAGCAATTTCAGCTCCCGATTGCCGCGCATACCGATCAGGTCGGAAAGCGCCTGGGCGGCATCCTGGTCGCGGCTCTTGTCCATGTACAGGCGTGCCATGGCGAGTTTCGACTGTGCGGCATAGGCCGTGTTCGCGTAATCGTTGGCAAGCTCGTCGGCGACCTTGACCGCGTCATCGAGATCGCCCTTGTCGACGTGCTCGGTCAGTGTCTCGTAGAGCTCCGAGGCGGCCAGCTGCGCAGCGAGTTTGCTGCTCTTGTACTGATTGAATCCGACCATCAGGCCGACGGCAATCAGGACGCCGGCGATGACGTAGCGTCCGTACTCTTTCCACCAGGCACGAATCTCTTCGATCTGTTCCTTTTCCGACTGTAAATCGTCCACGCCCTACGCCTTCCCCAATAGTCCCGCCAGCTTCTGCGCCAGCTCCGTCCTCGCAACACTGCTTTGATCCTCTGTGCTGCGCAAGGGTTTCAGCCCGATGCGCTCCTGTGCGAGTTCCTGCTCGCCGAGGATCAATGCGTACCGCGCATTACTCTTGTCGGCCCGCTTCATCTGCGCCTTGAAGCCGCCGCCACCGAGATTCGCCTCGACTTTCACGCCGTCGATCCGGTCGTGCAGCTCTTCGGCAAGCGCCAGCGCGTGTCCGAGCGTCCCCTCTCCGACCGCGACGATGTAGACGTCGGCGTCGCCGGCCGGCACTTTACCACCGCATGCCTCGTGCAGTGCCGCCAGGCGCTCGATCCCCAGCGCCCAACCGATAGCCGGCGTGGGCCGGCCGCCCAGTTTCTCCACGAGCCCGTCGTAGCGCCCGCCGGAGCACACCGCGCCCTGTGCGCCGAGCGCGTCGGTGACCCACTCGAACACGGTCCGACTATAGTAGTCCAGCCCGCGCACGAGCCGCGGATTGACCGTATATTCGACGCCCGCGGCCTCGAGCAATCCCCTGAGCTCCTGGAAATGCTCGGCAGATGCCGAATCCAGGTAGTCGAGCATGGCCGGCGCTGCCGTTACGATGTCCTGCATTTCCGGATTCTTGCTGTCCAGGATCCTGAGCGGGTTCTGGTCGAGGCGGCGAATACTATCCTCATCGAGCCTGCTTTTCACGCCGGAGAAGTAGTCGACCAGGGTGTCCCGGTAACGTGAGCGCGCCTCGGGCGTCCCGAGCGAATTGATCTCGAGGGTGAGGCGCGAAATGCCGAGGGCGCGCCAGATCCGCGCGCACATGATAATGAGTTCGGCGTCGACGTCCGGGCCCTCGAAGCCCAGCGCTTCGACGTCGAACTGGTAGAACTGGCGGTACCGCCCCTGCTGCGGCTTCTCGCGGCGGAACATCGGGCCCGACGTCCACAGCTTCTGGCGCTGGTTGTAAAGCAGTCCGTTGGTGATCCCCGCCCGCACGATGCCGGCCGTGGCCTCGGGGCGCAGCGTCAGGCTCTCGCCGTTGCGGTCATCGAACGTGTACATCTCCTTTTCCACGATATCGGTGACTTCGCCGATCGAGCGCCGGAACAGTTCCGTCTGTTCGAGCAGCGGCACGCGGATCTCCTCGTAGCCATACGACTGTGCGACGTCGCGCAGCACATCCTCGATATGGCGCCATCTGCCGGTCATCGGCGGCAGTATGTCGTTCATTCCGCGTACGGTTCTCGGTTTCACTTTCGGTCTTCGGGGCCCGTCGATGTTTAGTGTCCTGTCTCATCAAATCGCATGATTTCAGAACCGGTGGCCAGCGCCAGGGCAAGGCGCATTCCGCCGCCAATGTCGGGACCTTGGCAAGGAATGCAACGCCGTCCTGGCGCTGGCCAGCGGTTCCCGAAGGGCGTGCAGTACAAGGCCTGTGGCCACGTTGCGTCCTTTGGCAAGGACTCGCCATTGCCGGCAGGACGCGCCTTGCCACAGGCCTTGTACTGCGCGCTGAAATCATGCGATTTGATGAGACAGGACACTAGCCGATCGTCAACTTGGCCGTGCGGTTGGTTATGGCCGAGGACGGGATCGTGTAATCCTTGCCGCCGATCTGCACGCGCACATTGGGCGCATTCCCGAACAACACGGAAAACGGCGGCTCGCCGGCGAGATCGACGCTGCGCCCGGCCGTGCCCATGCCGAAGAACAGGCGCCGCCCGCTCGCATCGGAGATCTCGGTCCAGCAATCGCCGGAGAAACTGAGCGACAGGACCGTGTCGCCGTCCGCGGCCGGCGCCGCCTCCGCAGCCGATGCCGGCGCAGCCTGCTTCGCCGGTTCCGGCGACGCCTCCTGCTCCGGCCCGGGCAAGCTGAGCGCGACCGGCGTGTCCGCCGCCGGGCTTTCGCTTGCCGCGGCCGACGCCGGCGTCTCGCCGGCGGCCGGCGGCGGACCCGGCTTCGCCGGTGCCTGCGAGTAGACCGCGAACCACCAGTACGCGGCCGCCACGACCAGTGCGAGGATGATCGCCGCGATCCACGGGCCCGGCGACAGTTCCTTGCTCAGTTTCGGCCGTTCGACGATGACCGGTGGAAGATCCGAAGCACGGGTCATCCGGTAGTAGTCGGTCAGTATATCGTCGATGTCGGCGTCGACCAGTTGCGCGTACTTGCGCAGGTATCCCTTGGCAAATACGGCTGCTCCCAGCGCCTCGAACTCGTTGCGCTCGAGCGCGCGCACCTTCGGTTCATCGAGGTGCAGCTCCTTCGCGATTTCGAGCACGCTGATCTGTTTCTCGCGCCTGGCCCGGGCCAGCCGCTCACCGCCCAGCAATTCGCCGGCATCCGGAGTCTCTTCCGAGGGTGGTTGCTGGTCGTCGTTCATTTCCTGTCGCTTTCCAGGACGTGCCGCGCCTCCGCGGAGGTGGGGAACTCGCGCAACAGGCGGTTCGAGTATTCGGTTTCGGCGTGTTCATCGCCGAGATCTTTTTCGATCTGCATCGCGAGATACAGGACCGACGCCGTGGGCGGATTCGTCGCGAAGTAACGCTGTATGAAGGCGCGGGCGTGCAGGTTGTCGTTGGTCGAGTGCTTCAGGGCGGACATCTGGATCAGCGCTTCGCCGTAGTTCGACTTACGCGTCAGCGCCTCGCGGAAATATTCCTCGGCCTTCTTGAGGTCCGGCTTCTTTTCCATACACACGCCGGCATTGGTCAGCATCACGTAGGCGTCGTCGTTTTCCGGGATAGCTACGGCACGATCGAAATATTTCGGGGCCTCCTCGTATTCGCCCTGGCGGCACAGGTAGACGGCGTAGGTGTTGAGGGCGTCTACGTTGCGCGGCTCGACGCGGATCGCCTTTTCATAATTCTCTTTTGCGAGTCGCTGGTTCTCGAGTGCCTCGTACGTCAGCCCCAGCGTCGAATACGATATCGCACTGTGCGGATTGAGCTTGATCGAGTACAGCAGGCGATCCCGTGCCAGGTCGTAATTGCCGTTCTTGTAGTAGCGGACGCCGAGCTGATAATTCAGGTCGGCCGCATTGACCTCGTTGGCCTCCGGCGGCATATCGCCGGTGGTGGTGGTGGTCGACACGCAGCCCGCCAGCAGCAGGCACGCCGCCAGTCCTGCCAGTCTTCGATCGCTCTTGGTCACAACGCTGCCATCCTTTAGAACCTGTCACACCATTGTCCGTGGCCGCGACGACCGCGATTTTGCCGCAAATCAAGGCGCCGCGAGTGCTGTGTAGTCATTCTACACAAGCGAACGGCAACGCCGAGTTGCGGAAAAATCGCGGCCGTCCCGAAGGGTTGTTGCCCCGGATGCCACGATGCCGCGTTGCTCGTCACTCATTTGGAACGACCAAACTTCGCTCCTCGCGCCTCACCTCGCGGCATCCGGGGCTGCAACGCGGCCACGGACAATGGTGAGACAGGTTCCAGTTTCTCGCCGGCGGCCTTCTGCCGCAGCCGGATCCGCATCCGGTCGCTCACTTTACCAGCCAATTGGCCGCAGGCTGCCTCGATATCGTCGCCCCGGGTCTTCCGTGTCGTGGCGACCAGGCCCTTCTCGCGCAGGCGCGCCTGGAATGCCGCGATCGTCGCCGCGTCGGAACGCTCGAACGTCGTGCCGGAGAAGGGATTGAAGGGTATCAGGTTGACCTTGGCAGGCCGTCCCGCGAGCAGGCGCGCGAGTTCGTCGGCCTGAGCGAGAGAGTCGTTCACGCCCGCGAGCATTATGTATTCGAAAGTGATGAAGCGGTTGGCGCGGCTGGCCGCGTAGCGCCAGCAGGCATCCAGCAGTTCGGCGATCGGGTGCATGCGATTGATCGGCACGAGCAGGTCGCGCAGCGCATTGTCGGGCGCGTGCAGCGAGACCGCCAGCGACACGTTGCACTCCTCGGCCAGTCGGTCGATGTGCGGCACGATACCGGAGGTACTCACGGTCACCCGGCGGTGGGACAGGCCGTAAGCGAGATCGGATATCAGCAGCCGCAGCGCCGGCACGACATGGCGAAAGTTGGCCAGCGGCTCGCCCATGCCCATGAAGACGACATTCGTAACGGCGAAATCGGCCGCGTCGTTGTCCCGGCGCGGCAGTTCCCGGTTCGCCTGCCATACCTGACCGACGATCTCGGCGGCGGCGAGATTGCGGTTGAAGCCCTGGGCGCCTGTCGCGCAGAACGCGCAGTCGAGCGCGCAGCCCACCTGCGAGGAGATGCACAGGGTGCCACGATCGGGTTCGGGGATGAAAACGGCTTCGACGGCCTGGCCGGAGCCGCTCTCGAACAGCCATTTGACCGTGCCGTCTGCCGAATCGCGCCTCGAGACCACCGTCGGCGCGGTGACGACGGCCGATTCCGCGAGCCGCTGCCGCAGTGACTTCGACAGATCCGTCATCGCTTCGAAATCGGTCACGTGGCGCTGATGAATCCAGCGCATCAACTGGCGGGCGTGAAACGGTTTCTCGCCCCAGGCGACGACCAGGCTCTCGAGCGCGTCCTGCGGCAGACCCAGCAGATTCGTCTTGTCGTTCGGCAACGACATCTCGATTCTACTGCGTTCTCGGGCAGAGATCGCCGTCGTCGAAGAAGAATGCGATCTCGGTCGCCGCCGTCGCCGGGCCGTCCGAGCCGTGCACGACATTCTGTTCGATGCTGTCGGCGAAGTCGGCGCGAATCGTGCCGGGCGCCGCGTCGGCGGGATTCGTGGCGCCCATGATCTCGCGATTCCGTGCGATGGCGTCCTCGCCGGACAGCACCTGCACCATCACCGGTCCGGACGTCATGTAGCGGACGAGGTCCTTGTAGAACGGCCGCTCGCGGTGCACCGCGTAGAAACCCTCCGCCTGTGCGGTCGTGAGCCGCATCATCCGCGCCCCGAGGATCTCCAGCCCGGCTGCCTCGAATCGCCGGTAGATTTCCCCTATCAGGTTTTTCTTTACCCCATCCGGTTTGATGATGGACAGCGTCTGCTCAACGGCCATGCTTCGGTTCCTTCAGTTTTGTCCAGTGTCAGGCGACGATCGCGGCCCGGCAGGTGGCAGGCGGTCGCACGTAAACCATTAATTTTACGTCAGACGTTGAAGCTTTCGCCACAGCCGCATTCGCCTGTGACGTTGGGGTTCCTGAAACTGAACGCCTCGTTGAGTCCCTTCTTGACGAAATCGACCTCGGTGCCGTCGATAAGGCTGAGCGCCTCACGATCGACGATGACCTTGACCCCCTTGTCCTCGAAGACGACATCGGAATCCCCGACCTCGTCCGCATAGTTGACCACGTAGGAATAGCCCGAACAGCCGGTCGCCTTGACGCCGAGCCGGAGCCCGATGCCCGTCTCGCGCGCGTCGAGGTACGAGCGCACGCGCCTTGCCGCGGATTCTGTAAGCGAAATTGCCATTCTCGACCTGTTGACCCGTTGCGGACTCAGGATCCGGAGTTGCCGCGGAGCGTCTTCCCAAGCGAACGCGCCGCATCCTCTATGACCAGTATACGTCCGGTTTTCTCCGCGGGTACAGGCAGTTCGCGCACCAGTTGCGCCGCCTCGAAGGTCTCGAGGTCCGTGACGGGGCGGCCCTCGAGACGCTCGCAAAGCGCCTCCGCCGCCGCCACCACGTGTGGACAACCGTAAGCCCGGAACCGCAGCGCGCGTATCCGCCCGTCTTCCGCCCGGGCTGCCAGCGCGATGCGGACGCCCTGGTCCTCGATCAGCACCTGCGGGCCCTGCTCCAGAGAGCCGGCGTGGGCCGGGTGTTCGAACAGGGTCCGCACGCGCGCACTGTAGGGATCCGCGCTCATGCCGCACGTTCGGGCGCCAGGGCACGCAGCCTTCCGACGGCCAGGCGATAGCGTTCGATCGCGGCGTCGATCTCCCCGCGCGTGGTCTGCCGCCCGAAACTGAAGCGGATCGCGCTCTGCGCCAGCGCATCCGAACGGCCCAGGGCGCGCAGCACGTAGGATGGTTCGGCGTTCGTCGAGTTGCACGCCGAACCGGTTGCGACACACAGCGGCTCCAGCGCGAGCAGAAGGCTCTCGCCCTCGACGTCCTCGATGCTGACATTGAGGATCCCCGCAAAGCCCGCATCCCTCGAACCGTTGACGTGGATGCCGGGCAGGTCCCGAATGCCGTCCCACAAGCGATCCCTGAGTCGCGTAATGCGTTCGAGGTCCGCCTGCATCGATTCCCGTGCAATCTCGGCCGCGAGCCCGAACCCGGCGATCTGGTGTGTCGGCAGCGTCCCAGGACGCAGCCCGCGCTGCTGGCCGCCGCCGTACAGCAACGCCTCGACCGCGACATCCGGCCGATCCGCGACATACAGGGCGCCGATGCCCTTCGGTCCGTATATCTTGTGCGCCGTCATCGACAGCAGGTCGACGGGCAACTCGGAAAGGTCCAGCGGCAGTTTACCCACGGATTGCGCAGCATCGACGTGGAACAGCACGCCGCGGGCCCGGCACAGCGCACCGATAGCAGCGATGTCCTGGATCACGCCGGTTTCGTTGTTCACATGCATCACCGAGACGAGCTGTGTCTCCGCGCGGAATGCGGCCTCGAGGCCGGCGAGTCCCAGCCGGCCGTCGCTGCCGGGGTCCAGCCAGGTGACTTCGAAACCCTCCCGTTGCAGGCGGCCGAACGCATCGGTCACCGCCTTGTGCTCGGTGCGCATCGTAATCAGGTGCCGGCCGCGGTGTTGCGCCAGGCGTGCCGCGCCGAGGATGGCGAGGTTGTCCGATTCCGTCGCGCCCGACGTCCACGTGAGCCTCGCCGGTTCGGTGTTCAGGAGCGCACCGAGCTGTTCGGCCGCGGCGGCGATGCGCGCCGTGGCGCGCCGGCCGAGCGCATGTGTCGACGACGGGTTGCCGTGCTCGCCGGAAGATCTCAGCAGGCCGGCCATCAGATCGGCCACCCGCGGGTCGACCGGTGTGGATGCCGCGTAGTCGAGATAGATGCTGGCGGACGCCTCAGCCATCGGCACCGTGCTCCCTCTCCACCGCGGTCAGGATGCCGCGCAAAATGTTGATTTCGTTCTGGTCCGGCCTTGCCTTCAGAAACAGCCGGCGCAGGCGGCGCATCAGGTGGCGCGGATTGTCGGGATCGAGGAACCCGATGTCGGTCAGGACACGCTCCAGGTGCGCGTAGAAGCGCTCGACGTCGCCGCTGGTCGCGAGCGGGACCTCGGGCTCGTATTCCGTGTTCCCGGCGGGTTCCCCGGCCGCCCTCAATTCGTAGGTCACGACCTGCACGGCCATAGCGAGATTCAGCGAGCTGAAGCCCGGGTCCGTCGGGATCGTCAGCAGCGCGTCGCACAGATCGAGGTCCGCATTGCTGAGCCCGGATTTCTCCGGGCCGAACACCGCGGCGACCGGGCCTCTCTGTGCCTCGGCGCGCAGCTTCGCGGCACAGGCGCGCGGTTCCATACAGGGCCAGTTGATCGCGCGCGCCCTGGCGCTCGCGCCGACGACGTACACGCAATCCTCAATGGCTTCGGCGAGCGACGCGAAGACCGTCGCACGCTCGAGCACATCTGCGGCTCCCGATGCCCGCGCCGTCGCATCCTCGTGCGGGAAGTGGCGCGGGCTCACGAGAGCAAGATCGGTCACACCCATGTTTTTCATCGCGCGCGCCGCCGCTCCGATGTTGCCCGGATGCGTTGTTCCGACGAGTACGATACGGATCGACATCTGTGGCGCTTCGTGCCTAAAGTCCGTTATTCTACAACGCGGCCGGCCCCGGCCGGGTTCTTTGCCAGTTCCGGAATCGTTGTATGCACGCATTACTCAATGTGGCAGTGATGGCCGCGCGGCGCGCGGGCGGTACGCTGGTGCGCAACCTCGCCAACCTCGACAAGCTGAAGGTCGAGGAGAAAGGCTACAACGATTACGTCAGCGACGCCGATCGCGCCGCGGAACGCGCCGTGATCGAGACCATCCTCAAGCACTATCCCGACCACGCCATCCTCGCAGAGGAAAGCGGTGTGCAGGGGGAATCGGAGACCGTCTGGATCATCGACCCGCTCGATGGTACGACGAATTTCCTGCACGGTTTCCCGGTATTCGCCGTCTCGATCGGCGTACAGGTCAAAGGCCGCATGGAACACGGCGTCGTCTACGACCCGATGCGCCAGGAACTCTTCACCGCATCGCGCGGCGACGGCGCGCAACTCGACGGCAGGCGCATTCGCGTCAGCGGCCGCCACAAGCTGGCCGAGGCGCTCGTCGGTACCGGCTTCCCGTTCCGCCGCGCCGGCGAGGAGATGGGTCCCTACCTCGCGATGCTGCACAAGGTCCTCGGCAGCACCTCCGGCGTCCGGCGTCCGGGCGCCGCCGCGATCGACCTGTGCTATGTCGCCGCGGGTCGCCTCGATGCCTTCTGGGAAACCGGCCTCAAGCCCTGGGACTTCGCCGCCGGCAGCCTGATCATCCGCGAAGCCGGCGGTATCTTCAGCGGCCTCGACGGCAGCGAAGATTACTTCGACACGGGCCACGTGCTGACCGGCACGCCGAAGATCTACGCGGCGCTGGCCCACCTCTGTGCCGCCGAGATCAAGGCTCTCGTCCGGTAGGAGCGTCCTACGGAAGGTCGTCGATCAGGTCGGGATCCTTGACCGGTTCGATCAGGTCCAGCGGCGTCACGTTCAGAAGCAGTGCGATCGCACTCGCGACATAAATCGAGGAGTAAGTGCCGATGAGGATGCCGACGATCAGCGCGATGGAGAACGGCGCGATCGACTCGCCGCCGAAGACCAACAGTGCAACCAGCACGATCAGCGTCGTGAGGCCGGTGTTGATGGTTCGCGACATCGTCTCGTTGATCGAGATGTTCATCGCCTCTTCCGCCGGGACTCCACGCAACATGAAGAAATTCTCGCGGATCCGGTCGAACACGACGACCGTGTCGTTGAGGGAATAGCCTATGACCGCCAGCACGGCGGCGACGACCGTCAGGTCGAACGGATAACGGAAGATCGCGAAGAAGCCGACGGTGATGATCACGTCGTGCGCAGTCGCCACGACGGCTCCCGCGGCAAACTTCCACTGGAAACGGATCATCACGTACAAGAAGATCAGCAACAACGCGATGATCATCGACAAGGCGCCGCGCTCTGCGAGTTCCTTGCCGACCTGCGGACTCACTGATTCGACGCGCTTCAGATCGGCGCCGGCATCGACATTCGTCAGTGCGGTGCGCAGCCGCTCCCTGAGTTCGTCCGATGCGGCTTCGTCCTGAGGTGGCAGGCGCACGAGCACTTCGTTGTCGGCACCGAAGAGCTGGACCTGGGCGTCGTCGAACCCGGCCTGTTCGAGTCCGCTCCGGACACCCTCGACATCGACCGTGGTCGGATAGCCGACCTCGAGCAGGATGCCGCCCGTGAAGTCGATTCCGAATTCGAGCGGCGGGCGGTGCACGGCGAGCGCAATGAACGAGGCGACGATCCCGGCAGCCGTGAGCGACAGCGCAAGATTGCGCCGCACCCTGCCGAGGAAATCGATGTGCGTTTTTTGCTTGATGATACGTAGCATCTCGGCCCCTTACACCGGCACGCTGGTCAGCTTGCGGCCGCCGTAGAGCAGGTTGACCACGGCGCGGGTACCGATAATGGCCGTAAACATCGAGGTCAGGATGCCGATCATCAATGTGATCGCGAAACCCTTGATGGGGCCCGTACCGAGTGCCAACAGGACAATGGCGGCGATGAGCGTCGTTATGTTCGCATCGGCGATCGACGACAGGGCCTTCTCGTAACCGGAATAGATCGCCGCCTGGGGTTGCGCCCCGGCGGCGATCTCCTCGCGCATTCGTTCGAAGATCAGTACGTTCGCGTCGACGGCCATGCCGACCGTCAACACGATGCCCGCGATGCCGGGCAGGGTCAGCGACGCACCCAGCAACGACAGGATCGCGACGATGAAAACGAGGTTCGACAGCAGCGCGAGATTGGCGATCATGCCGAACCAGCGATAGTAAATCGCCATGAACACGATCACAGACAGGAAACCCACCTTGATCGCCATGAAACCGCGATCGATGTTCTCCTGACCGAGGGTCGGCCCGATGGTGCGTTCGTCGACCTTGTAGACGGGCGCCGCCAGCGCGCCGGCGCGCAGCAGCACGGCGAGCTCGTGTGCCTCGACCGGCGTCAGTCCGGTTACCTGGAACTGGTTCTTGAACACACCACGGATCGTGGCCGTGTTGATGACTTCTTCCGACTTTACCCGCTTTATCTCGGTCTTGCCGTCGCGAGTTACCGGTTCTTCACGCCATTCGATGAAGACCGTCGACATCGGCTTGTTCAGGTTTTCGCGCGTGTTGGCGAGCATGCGCTCGCCGCCGGCCGCGTCCAGCGTGATGTGCACGGCAGGCTGGCCGTCGTTGGTAAAGCCCGAACTTGCATCGACGATCTCGTCGCCCGACGCGATGACTTCACGCTTCAACACCTGCGAGGGTTCATTACCGCGCCCCGGGTAGCGCCGGGAACCCGGCGAATCGCCGGACTGGTCGACCATCCGGAACTCGACGGTCGCGGTCGCCGTCAGGATCTTCTCCAGCTCGGTCGGATCCTGCACGCCGGGCAGTTGCACGACGATACGATCCACGCCCTGGCGCTGCACGAGCGGCTCGGCGACGCCGAGTTCGTCGACGCGATTGCGCAGCGTCGTCATGTTCTGTTCGATGGCGAAATCCTGCCGATCGCGGATCTGCTGGTCGCTCATCCGGACCACCAGCGACTTGCCGTCCGTACCGTCGGTAACGACCAGTTGCGGGTCGGCCTGGTCGACGACCTTGCGCGCCCGGTCGAGGTCGCCCGCGTCACGTACCCGGACGACAATCCGATTGCCGTCGCGGTCGACGCGATGAATGATCCTGTCGTCGCGCAGACGGCCGTCGATGTCCTGTTCGTAGGAATCCATGCGCTTGCCGATCGCCGTGTCCATGTCGACTTCCAGCAGCACGTAGATGCCGCCGCGCAGGTCGAGGCCGAGCGTCATGGGACTGAGCCCCAGGGAGCGCACCCAGCCGGGCAGGTTCGGCGCGAGCGTGAGCGCGACGTTGGCCTGTTTCTCGAAGCGGCTTCGCAGAAGGTCGGCCGAGGCCTGCTGATCGGGTTCCGAGTTGAAGCGAATCACCGCCCGGCCGTCCTCGATGAACGCGGCATCCGGGGTGACCCCGCTGTCTTCGACGGCCTTCACGTATTTCTGGAGCTGGGTTTCATCGACCGGATCGCCGGTGACGGCGGCGAGCTGCACCGCGGGCAGGCTGCCATAGATGTTCGGCAATGCAAACAGGCAGGCCGACAGCACGGCGACCAGCACGAGCATGTTGAGCCAGGTCGGATACTTGTTCATGACCGACATGCCCGATGCGTCCGGAGTTTTCGGAGATTTATGTTCATCGCCCGGAACAGTTATGCCGTCAGGCGTTCTCGTAGGTGTCTTTCGGCACGACCTGTGCGACGCTGGACTTCTGTATCTTGATCTCGGTGCTGTCCGAGATCTTCACGATCGCGTAGTGCTCGCTGATGCCCGTCACGACACCGAGGATGCCGCCCGCCGTGAGGATCTCGTCGCCCGTCTTCAGATTCGAGATGAGCGCCGCGTGCGCCTTCTGCTTCTTCTGTTGCGGCCGGATCAACAGGAAGTAAAACGCCGCGAAGATAATGACCATCGGTATCAGGAACCCGAACGGCTGTGCCTGCTGGCCAGCCTGGGCATAAGCTGTCTGAATGAAAAAATCCATGATTCCCTGAGTCTTGTCTGGCGGGACCGTCACGCGGCGACGCTATCTCTCCGCTCGGGCCCTGAAAATTAAGCGCGCTATTATGGCACAGTGCGCGGGACATAAGGGCGGGATCGGCAATCGCAAGCCCCGAACGCCGATTCGTCACGCCCGACCGTAAGCGCTGCGCAGGGCGGTCGTGAGCCTTGCCAGCGTGCCCGCCTCGACGGCATCTCGGATATCCTGCATAACCTTCTGATAATAATGGAGATTATGCAGAGTCGCCAGGCGTGGGCCGAGGATTTCGCCGCATTTGTCCAGGTGCCGCAGATAGGCGAGGCTGAAATTCCTGCACGTGTAGCAGCTGCAATCGGGGTCCGGCGGCGAGGTGTCGTCGGCGTAGCGGGCGTGCCGGAATTTCAGCTTCCCGCGCGACGTGAACAACTGGCCATTGCGCGCATGCCGGGTCGGGATCGCGCAGTCGAACATGTCGACGCCGCGCGAGACGGCATCCACGATGTCGATCGGCGTGCCGACGCCCATCAGATAGCGGGGACGGTCCGCGGGCATCTGCGGCACCAGCGCTTCCAGCACCGCGATGCGTTCGGATTCCCCTTCGCCGACCGCGAGACCGCCGATGGCGTAGCCGTCGAAGCCGATGTCCACGAGCGCCGCCAGCGATGCTTCCCGCAGTCGCGGGTAGACGCCGCCCTGCACGATGCCGAACAGCGCTTCGCCGCGATCCGGCTCCGTCTCGTGAAGCTCGTCGAAACGCCGCCGACTGCGCAGCGCCCAGCGCACCGACAATTCCATCGACTCCCGGGCCCGATCCTCGGTCGCGGGATACGGCGTGCACTCATCGAAGATCATGGCAACGTCGGCATTGAGGTCGTGCTGTACTTCGATCGATTTCTCGGGCGAGAGGAACACCGCATCGCCGTTCACCGGCGAGGAGAAATGCACGCCCTCTTCGCTCAATTTGGCTCTGGCCGACAGCGAGAACACCTGGAAGCCGCCGGAATCCGTCAGGATCGGTCCTTCCCAGTGCATGAACTCGTGCAGGCCGCCATGCTTTCGGATCACGCCGGTGCCGGGTCTCAGCATCAGGTGGAAGGTGTTGCCGAGAATCATGTCGGCGCCGGCGCCCGCGACCTCCTCCGGCGTGACGCTCTTGACCGTGCCGTAAGTCCCGAGCGGCATGAACGCCGGTGTCCGCACCTTGCCGCGGCGGAACCCGAGGATCCCGCAGCGCGCTTCGCCCGAGCGGCTGGAAATCTCGAACATCATGGTCGCTTGCCGGGGGTCAGGAACATCGCGTCGCCGTAGCTGAAGAATCGGTATCGCTGCCGCACCGCGTGGGCATAGGCGTCGAGGATGCGGCGGGTCCCGCCGAACGCGGCCACCAGCATCAGCAGCGACGAGCGCGGCAGGTGGAAATTGGTGATCATTGCATCCACGGCGCGGAAGCGATAGCCGGGCACGATGAAGAGTTCCGTGTCGCCGCCGTACGGCACGATGGCTCCGTCCCGCGTGGCCGTCTCGAGGGCCCGCACGCTCGTGGTACCGACCGCGACTACGCGGCCGCCGCGCTCGCGTGCCCGCTCGAGTGCCGCGCAACAGGCCTCACCGACGTCCAGGCGCTCGCGGTGCAGCCGATTCGCCGCCACGTCTTCCTGCCTGAGCGGCGCGAAGGTACCTGCGCCGACGTGCAGCGTCACGTAGGCGTGTTCGACGCCTTTCCCGAGCGTCTCCTCGAGCATCCCCTCGTCGAAGTGCAGTCCTGCCGTCGGCGCCGCGACGGCGCCCGGTTCCCTGGCATAGACGGTCTGATAGCGTTCGGTGTCCGCCGATTCCGGCGGCCGGTCGACGTACGGCGGCAACGGCACCTCGCCGTGGGCGGCAAGGAAAGACATCAGTTCCGTCGTAAAGGTGAGCTCGAACAGGTCTTCGTGTCGCGCATCGACCGTCGCCTCGATTCCTGCCGAGAAGACCAGCCGGCTGCCGGGACGCGGCGATTTGCTGGCACGGATCTGTGCGAGCGCCGACGAACTGCCGGTGACGCGCTCGATGAGTACCTCGGCACGGCCGCCGGTCGCCTTGCGCGCGTGCAAACGCGCCGGTATGACGCGCGTGTCGTTGAAGACCAGCAGGTCGCCTGCACGGAGCAGATCCGGCAGCTCGTCGAAACCGCGATCGACCAACTCGTCGCCGACCTCGAGCAGACGACTGCCGCGACGCGCCGCCGCCGGATGGCGGGCGATCAGTTCGTCCGGCAGGGAATAGTCGAAATCGGAGACCCGCATGGGCGCCTGGTACTCTGATCAATTGGAAAGCGATTCGTCATTGCGAGCGAAGCGAAGCAATCCAGTGTTTGAAATCAACGAGCTGTAGATTGCCGCGTCGCTTCGCTCCTCGCAATGACGAATTGATCAGGGTTTCCCTGGGGTGGCAAAGCCCCGCGCGCCCCGCGGCTGCATAACCGTCGAAGATCAGGTACTGCCGGACGTCGAGGCCCCCGGCGCAACGGAGTGCCCGGCCGGTCGGGCGGCCGGCGCGGATCCGGGCAAGGCCATGCTGCTGCGATCGTCGGGTATCTCGATGTCGAGCGTCTTCGCATGCTTGTCGCGCATGATCTGCAACTTGAGCGTCTCGCCCGCGTCGTAGGAACCCAGGATACGCAGTGCATGCCGTACGGAGCTCGGCTCGCGGCCGTCGATCTTCTGGATGACGTCGCCGTCCTGCAGCTGCAGCACGTCCGACGACGGCGCCTTGACGACGAGCAGGCCCGTCGCCGTGCCGAAGTACTTGCCCAGGCCGGCGTTCAACTCGACGAGTTCCATGTCGCCCCAGACATTGCCGACCCACCCGAACCCGTAGGCGAAATTCCGGCCGTTCCCGAACGGTGCAGCGGGCGCGCCGGGCGGCGCCGGCATGACCATCGGACCCTGCGGCCCCGTGAATGCGAATGCATTCGCCTCCGCGGGCCGCGGCTCGACCTCGACCTTGCCGACCTTGCCGTCCCGCAGGTACTCGACGTCCAGCGTATCGCCCGGCTCGACGCCGTCCATGAAGTCCAGCAGGCGCTTCGTCGCCTCCTCGGCGTTGCCCGCCGACAGCGACTCGGAATTGACCGATGTCAGTATGTCGCCCGCGCGCAGTCCCGCGTCGTCGGCCGGGCTTCCCGGCGTAACGCCCATGACGCGCACGCCTTCGACGGGACCCTTGCTCTCGCTGTCGCCGATCATGACGCCAAGCCGGGGCCGGCCGTCATGCAGGGACCCGAAGCGCTGGACCTTGTACTGCACGTTCGGCAGATGCTGCGACGACAGCTCGGCGATCTGTTGCGCGGCTTCCGCCATGCGCCGCTCGGCCTCCGCGAGCTGCCGCTGGACATCGGCCGCATCCCGCCGTTGCTCGCTCTGCGCCTGCTGCGCCGCTTCGACGGCCTGCTGCTGTTGCGCGCTGCGCTGCGCCTCGTCGCCGGATTGCGCAGTAGCCTGCGCGGCGTACAGCATCGCCGCCGCCACGGGGATGATCAATGCAAACGTTCTCATCACGTGTCTCCTGTCGGGCGAGAGGGCCCATTCGTCACTGAAATGCCGTCCGCTGCGCCTGCGCATAGCGCAAACGGACGAGCAGCTTCATCAACCTGACGCGTTCGCGCCAGAACACCTCTTGATCCTCGGGCGTCATGCCGGCGTCCGGGGCATTGAGTTGGTAGTCGATCGCGGCGATGCGATCCTCGATGTTCGAAATGGCCACGACCGTGCCGGCCATCCGCACGCGCGGCTCCGCGGGCAGCGCGCGCAGGTCGCTCTCGAGCTGCTGCGACTCCACCATCAGCGCCGGCAGTGCGCTCAGCTGGACCTGACTCTGTTGCGAAGCGCCCTGCGGCACCGTCGGGAAATCGGGCTGCGGCCGGTCCTGCCACAAGGGCAAGAGGACGGCTGCCAGCACCGCGGCCGCCAGGCCGGCGCCGCCGTACCAGTACAACGGCCGACGCAGGAAGCGCCGGTGGACGAGACCCTCGGCCTCGGCCTGTTCACGGATCCGCTCCCAGACGGCACGCGGCGGCACGGTATCGGGCAACTCGTCGAGCCCCCGCCGCAGGAAATCGCGTTCATCCGCAGTCAATCCGCAAATCATCTCTTCGTCCCTTGTTTCACTCGACATGGTCAGCAGCTCCTCAATGCCGCGCCTTCGCTTCGGTCCTCGCCGCCCGGCCTGTCCAGCAGCGGACGCAATCGCTGATACGCCCTCGAAAGCTGTGATTTCGAAAAACTCTCGGTCCTGCCCATCAGCGCCGCGATCTCCTTGTGCGTGAATCCCTCGACGTCGTGCAGCCACACGACGGTTCGGGCCACGGAGGGCAGATTCGCCAGCGCCGCGTCGAGATCCAGCGCCTCGTCCGGCCGGCTCGGCACGCCGTGAGCCGATGGCTCGCCCGCAGTCACCTCGCTCCAGTCGTCTGCCAGCGCCTGGCCGCGGCTCGTCCACGCGGAACGCAGAAACATCAGCGCCTTGGAGACCGCGATCCGCCGTATCCAGCTGCCCAGCGCGGCCTCGCCGCGGAAACCGCCGATCGAGCGCATGATCTCGATGAACGTCTCCTGCGTGAGATCCTCGGCATTTGCCGGCACGCGCGTGAACCGCAGGCAGAGCGAGAAGACCGGCGCCGCGAATGCCCGATAGATGATCTCGTGAGCGCGCACATCGCCGCGCGCCGCCCGCCTGACGATTGCAGCATCGATCCGGATGTCGGCGAATTTGCTCATGTCTCGCAATCTTAGATGCCGATCATTTCCAAAAGGTCGCAGCGTTTCCGGCCGCCACCGTGGCTGGCCTGTGCCGGAAGGCACGCATATACTGTGCGCCTTCCGGCGGGGTCGGCCAATACCGCCCGTGCCGGTACATCAGCCTGTTGGGCGTGCCGGGATGGCGGAACTGGTAGACGCGCCGGACTCAAAATCCGGTTCTGGAGACAGAGTGCGAGTTCGATTCTCGCTCCCGGCACCACCAGTCCAATCATGAAGATCGCGATGAAATACTGTTCCGACTGCGGCAAGACCGTATCCCGCAAGGTCCCCGATGGCGATACCCAGCAGCGCTGGGTCTGCGACGCCTGCGGCACAGTGCACTATCAGAATCCGCGCGTCGTCGTCGGATGCGTGCCCGAGCGCGACGGCAAGATCCTGCTCTGCAAACGTGCGATCGAACCGCGCAGCGGCTACTGGACGGTGCCGGCCGGATTCCTCGAACTCGGCGAATCGCTGGCCGCCGGCGCCGCACGCGAGACCCGCGAAGAGGCCTGTGCAGAGGTCGAGATCGGCCACCTGTTCGCGTCGGTCGACGTCATCGACGCCGGGCAGGTGCACGTGTTCTTCACCGCGAAGTTGCTGGGCGGATTCGACGCGGGCCACGAAACCCTCGAAGCCCGGCTGTTCCGCAAGGACGAGATACCCTGGGACGACATCGCGTTCGTCAGCGGCCGCTACGCGCTCAAGACGTATTTCGAGGACCGGGGTCGCAACCAGGGCGTGCACCTGCACGAACTGCGTCGCGCGAGATCCTAATCACAGGAATCGCGGCTGAAAAAAGGTGTCAGGTCTATTTGTTGCAACAAATAAACCTGACACCTTTTTTCAGCCGCGATGATCTGATCAGTCGGACTTGGCCGCGAGTTTGTCCAGCCGGGCCTTGAGCATGGATGGCGGCACGTATCCGCCGATGAGCGTGCCGTCGTCGAGCACGATCGCCGGCGTTCCCTCGAGGCCGACGTCCTTACCCAGTGCGTACTGATGCGCGACTTCCGATGTGTCGCAGTCCTTCGTATCGAAACTCTTGTCGAGTTTCGCCATCGTCAGCGCCTTGGGGCGATCCGCCGAGCACCAGACCTTTTCCGAGGTCTTCCAGGAACGTGAATCGGGTCCCTCACGCGGATACAACAGATAGCGGATCTCGATGCCCTTGGACATGTAATCCTTGATCTGGCTATGCAGGCGCCGGCAATAAGGGCATTCGACGTCCGTGAAGACCGTGACTCGATACTTCGGGTGCTCCGGCGAAAACACGATGGTCTCGCTGTCCGGGATCGACGATATCAGTTCGCGACGCGACACGTTGCGAGCCTCTTCGCTCAGGTTCGTGTCGTTGTCGAGATCGATGAGGTCGCCCTGCAGCAGGTAGCGGCCGTCGGCGGAGATATAGGCGACGATCGAGCCCTTCTGAATCTCGTACCAACCGGCGATCGGGCTCGGATTGACCTCTTCCGGCTTGATCTGTTTGAACATCCCGGTCACGGTCTCGCGGACCTGCGCCAGTTGCGCATCGTCGTCGCCGGCGATCGCCGGCTGGGCAGCGAACAGGACGACGGCCAGCGCCGCGGCTCGCAGGCAGACAGTCGGTTTAATGAAACTCATCGTGTGTTCCTGGGTGATCGGGAGAACCTCTCAGATATGGACCGGATCGCGAAGCCCCGGTTCCCCCGCGGCGGCAAGTGTAGCAGAGCTACCCCCGCGGATGGTGTTCGCTGTGCAGATCCTTGAGCCGTTCGCGGGCAACGTGCGTATAGATCTGCGTCGTCGACAGATCGCTGTGCCCGAGCAGCAGCTGCACGACGCGCAGGTCGGCACCGCGGTTCAGCAGATGCGTCGCGAACGCATGACGCAGGCTGTGCGGGGAGAGTTTCTTGCGGATGCCGGCCTTGTCGGCATAGCGCTTGATGATGTGCCAGAACGCCTGCCGTGTCATGCGGTCGCCGCGCCGGGTCGGGAACAGATAATCGGTCTGGCGCTCCAGCAATATCTCCATGCGCGGGCCGTCGATGAAGTCGGTCAGCCAGCGCTGAGACTCATCGCCCAGCGGGATCAGGCGTTCGCGATCGCCCTTGCCGACGATGCGCAGCACGCCCTGGTTGAAATTAACCTGTGACTGGCGCAGGTTGATCAACTCGGAGACACGCAGGCCCGTCGCATACAGCAACTCCAGCATGGCACGGTCGCGGTGACCGAGCGGCTCGTCGGTGTTCGGCGCGTTGAGCAGCGAATCCACCTCGTCCTCACTGAGGGACTTCGGCAGCGAGCGACCGATCCGCGGCATCTCGATGTCCGCCGTCGGGTCGGCGTCACGCAATCCTTCGCGCACGAGGTATCGGTAGAAGCGCCGGAAACTTGATAGCTGGCGGGCCGTCGACCGCGGCTTGGCGCCGCCCTGGACCCGGTCCGCGATGAAGCCGAGCAGATCGGCCTTGCTGGCCTGCTCGATGGATTTGCCGGCCTCCGCCAGGCCCCTCGCCAGGGTCATCAGGTCGGCACGATAGGCGCCGAGCGTATTCTGGGAAAGGCCGCGCTCCATCCAGATCGCGTCGAGGAATCGGTCTACGAGCTCTTCCGATTTGGCGACGAGTTTCGATTCCGGATTGTTCTGGTCTGTACTGGCCATGTCTTCCATCAGTTCAGTCGCGCAATCCTTTGCGGTAGCATACGCCGGCGCTCACGCACCGGCGTGGACCCGAGCCTCGCCGGTCGTTTGCATTTCGACATCGCCAAGCGACGGATTTTTCAAGGTTTTGAGTATGATGACGACATGCCGCAACCGGCGTGACCGCTGTCACAGAATCCGCAAGGCATTAACATAAAGTGATCTGCGTCACAGAGCACCCCGTGAGCCGCATTTCCACTGTCCCGGCCCCGTTTCCGCGATGAACGCGGGCCGAGCCGGCCTGGCAATGCGCGTGCTGCGAGCCGCCTTCGGGCTTTATGCGTGGCTCGTATTCGTGGTCTGTGTGCTGGCGGGGCTGCTCGCGAGCCTGCTCGTGCCGATGGCCGACTTGCGCCACAAGCTGAATGCGGGCGCCTCACGGGCGATCTTCATCCTGAGCGGCGTCCCGCCGGAGATTCACGGCCGCGAGCACATTCCTGACGGCGATGCGGTGGTCGTCGCCAACCATGCCAGCTACGTCGACGGCTTCCTGCTCAAGGGCTACCTGCCGGCGCGCTTCGCCTTCGTCATCAAGGGCGAGATACGTAAGATCCCGGTCGCCCATTTTCTGTTCCGGCGCGCGGGCTCGAAGTTCGTCGAACGCCACGAAGTCGGTGCCAGCTCCCGCGATGCCCGCAGCATCGTGAAAGCCGCGCAGAGCGGCCAGTCGTTCGCGTTCTTTCCCGAGGGCACCTTCCATCATTCGCCGGGCGTCGCCCGGTTTCGCCCCGGAGCATTCGTGGCGGCGATCCGCGGCCGCCTCCCGGTCGTGCCGATCGCCATCTCGCGCACCCGCGAGATGATGCCCTCCGGCCGAAACTGGCCCTGGCCGGTGCGGCCGCGCATCGATATCCTGCCGCCGATCGATCCTGACGATCCGGCCTTCGGCGACCATCGCGTGCTGGCCGAGCTGGCACGGCAGCGCATCCTCGACGTGCTCGGCGAGCCCGATCTGTGTAAAGTAGCCGCCGATAATTTGAACGAGGGTTAAATTGTGGCTTCCGACCCCATCGTCATCGTCTCGGCCCGCCGCACGCCGATCGGCGCGTTCCAGGGTGTGCTCACAGATGCCACGGCGCCGGAACTCGGCGCCGCGGCGATTTCCGCCGCGGTTGCCGACGCGCGCATCGATGCCGCGGACGTGGACCAGGTCCTGATGGGCTGCGTCCTGTCGGCCGGCCTCGGCCAGGCGCCGGCGCGCCAGGCCGCAATCGGCGCCGGCGTCCCGGCAGCCACCCCGACCACGACCGTCAACAAGATGTGCGGTTCGGCGATGATGACCATCATGCTCGGCCACGACCAGATTCTGACCGACAGCGCATCGATCGTCGTCGCCGGCGGGATGGAATCGATGAGCAACGCACCCTACCTGCTGCCCAAGGCGAGGCGCGGCTACCGCATGGGCCATCAGCAGGCCCTGGATCACATGTTGCTCGACGGCCTGGAAGACCCGTGGCATGGCCGCGCGATGGGCTACTACGCCGACGAGACGGCGACGAAATACGGCTTCTCGCGCGAGGAGCAGGATGCATTTGCGACGGAATCCGTGCAGCGGGCACAGGCCGCCGTTGCCGACGGGACGTTTGCCGCCGAGATCGTGCCGGTCACGGTGCACGGCCGCAAGGGCGACACGCTCGTCGACACCGACGAGACACCGGGCGCCGTCCGCATCGATCGCATCCCGAAGCTGCGGCCGGCCTTCAAGGAAGGCGGCACGGTGACGGCCGCGACCTCGTCCTCGATCTCCGACGGCGCCGCGGCGCTGGTGCTGATGCGCGCATCGGAAGCCGAGCGCCGGGGTTTGTCGCCGCTGGCGCGGCTGCTGGGCCACTCTAGCGCGGCGCAGGAACCCGAATGGTTCACGACGGCGCCCGTCGCGGCGACCCGGTCTCTGCTCGAGAAGCTCGGTTGGCGACCGGGCGACGTGGACCTGTACGAGATCAACGAGGCATTTGCCGTAGTAACGATGGCCGCGATGCACGACATCGGCCTGTCCCATTCGCGGGTCAACGTAAACGGCGGCGCGTGTGCAATGGGGCATCCGATCGGCGCGACCGGCGCACGCATCTCGACGACACTGTTGCATGCGCTGAAGGCCCGCGGCCTGAAACGCGGCATCGCGTCGCTGTGCATCGGCGGTGGCGAAGCGGTCGCCATCGCTGTCGAAATGCTTTAAGAGGAGTAACGATGGAACTCGCAACAGCGAAAGCCGTTATCTCGGGCGGCGCATCGGGTCTGGGTTTCGCGACCGCGCAGCGCGTCGTCGCGGCGGGCGGCCAGGTCGTGCTCCTCGACATCAACGACGATCTGGGCCGAGAGAGCGCCGACAAACTCGGCGACCGTGCCCACTTCGTGCCCACCGACGTCGCCAGCGAGGCGTCCGTGAGGGCGTCACTGGCCGAGGCGCACGAGACGATGGGCGGGATCACTCTCGCGGTCAGCTGTGCCGGTGTCGCCACCGCAGGGCGGGCGCTGGGCCGCAACGGGCCCTGGCCGACCGAAGACTTCGAGCGCGTGCTGCGCATCAACCTCGTCGGCACCTTCAATGTCTGCAAGGAAACTGCTGCACACATGGTGAACAACGAGCCGAACGCCGACGGTGAGCGTGGGGTGATAGTCAACACGGCGTCGATCGCGGCATTCGAGGGCCAGATCGGCCAGGCGGCCTACTCGGCGTCGAAAGGCGGCGTTGTCGGGATGCTGCTGCCGCTGGCGCGCGAGTTCGCGCAATTCGGCATCCGGGTCAACACGATCGCACCCGGCGTGTTCCTGACGCCGATGATGGCGAGCATGTCCGAAAAGGTGCGAGAGTCGCTCGCGAAACACGTCCCGTTCCCGCAGCGACTCGGCCATCCGGAAGAATATGCCGCAACGGTGGCCTACATCTACGAGACCGCGATGGTCAACGGCGAGACGATCCGCGTCGACGGCGCCATCCGCATGCAACCCAAATGATGAATCGCGGCTGAAGCCGCTCCTACATTCCCGAGTAGTTCGGGCCTCCGCCGCCCTCGGGGACTTTCCAGACGATGTTCTGCGTCGGGTCCTTGATGTCGCAGGTCTTGCAGTGCACACAATTGGCGGCGTTGATGCGGAACACCGGCTCGCCGCCCTCTTCTACGACCTCGTAGACGCCGGCCGGGCAATAGCGTTGCGCCGGCTCGTCGTAGTTCGGAAGGTTATAGGCGATCGGCACCGAGGCGTCCTTCAGCGTGAGGTGCGAGGGCTGGTCTTCCTCGTGGTTGGTGTTGGACAGGTACACGGACGACAGCCGGTCGAAGCTGATCACGCCGTCTGGTTTCGGGTAGTCGATGCGCTTGCTTTCGGCCGCCTTGTGCAGCGTTTCGTGATCCGGGACCCGGTCGTGCAGCGTGAACGGCAGTTTCCCGAAGAACACGTTCTGATCGATGAACGTGAACGCCGAACCCCAGAAGGTCCCGAGCTTCTTGAGCCCTGGTCCGAAATTTCGCCCGCTGCGGAGTTCGCTGTAGACCCAGGAGGCCCTGACGGCATCCTCGTAGCCGGTGAGATCCGAGTGTCCGGTGTCGCCGGCGGCCAGCGCCCGTTGCACGGCTTCGGCGGCGAGCATGCCGGTCTTGATCGCCGTGTGCGCGCCCTTGATCTTGACGTTGTTGAGGAAACCCGCGCCGCAACCGACCAGCAGGCCGCCGGGAAAGGTCAGCTTCGGCAGGCATTGCAGCCCGCCCTTGTTCACGGCCCGCGCACCGTAGGCTATGCGCTCGCCGCCCTCGAGGAAATGGCGTACGCGCGGGTGTCGTTTCCAGCGCTGGAATTCCTCGAACGGTGAGAGATAAGGATTCGAATAGTCGAGCGCGACGATGAAGCCGACGTAGATCTGCCTGTCCGACGCGTGGTAGAGGAAGCCGCCACCCTCGGTGTGGTTGTCGAGTGGCCAGCCCGCGGTGTGCACGACCAGACCTTCCTCGTGACGGTCAGGGTCTGCCTCCCAGATCTCCTTCAGGCCGATACCGTAGTGCTGCGGGTCGACGCCCTCGCGCAGGCCGAAATGCTGCATGAGTCCTTCGCTGAGGCTGCCGCGGACGCCTTCGGCGAAGATCGTGTACTTGCCGGTCAGCGCGTAGCCTCTCTGGTACGAGTCCTTCTTCTGGCCGTCCTTGCCGATGCCGAGATCGCTCGTCGCTACGCCTGTCACGCGCCCCTTTTCGTCGTACAGCACTTCCGACGCCGCGAAGCCCGGGAACACGTTGACACCCAGTGCTTCCGCCTCGCCGGCGAGCCACTGGCACAGGCGGCCCAGGCTGATGATGTAGTTGCCCCGGTTGTGCATCGGTCGCGGCACGAACAGCCCGGGGGGACGGATGCCCTTGGTGTCGCTCGTCAGGAAATGCAGCTCGTCGCGCGTCACCGCCGTGGTCACGGGCGCGCCCCGGTCTTTCCAGTCCGGGAACAACTCGTCGAGCGCCAACGGCTCGAATACGTTGCCGGAAAGCACGTGTGCACCGATCTCCGAACCCTTCTCCACGACCACGACGGTCAGACTCGGATCGAGCTGTACGAGCCGACACGCCGCGGCGAGCCCTGCCGGCCCAGCGCCGACGATGACGACGTCGAACTCCATCGACTCGCGTTCTTCGGTTTCTGTCATATCGCGCTACGTCCGGTTTAGAATCGCGGTTCCCCCGCGTGTACGACTGCAAAAAAGGATAACCGCAATCTTGACTGTTCGCGAGGCTTATGAGGACAGCCTCCGTCGCGGTGGCCACGTGCGTGACCGGGCGCAGGAGGCCGTGGTCACTCTGCTCGAGGAACTGCGTAAGCGGATACTTACCGACGGACCGCGCCGCTGGTGGCCGTTCCGACGCGGCCGGCAATCGGGCCACAATGCGCCTGGCGGCCTCTATCTGTGGGGTGCCGTGGGACGTGGCAAGACCTTTCTGATGGACCTGTTCTTCGAGACGCTGCCGATTGAACGCAAATCCCGAATCCACTTCCACCGGATGATGCGAGACGTGCACGAGCGCCTGGCGCAGCTCCGGGACGTCGCGGACCCCCTCGATCAGGTCGCCGCCGATATCGCGAGCTCGACGCGGGTATTGTGCTTCGACGAATTCTTCGTCAGCGACATCGGCGACGCGATGATCCTCGCGCGGCTCCTCGACGGCCTGTTCCGCCGCGGCGTGACCCTGGTTGCGACGTCGAACACACCGCCCGGGGATCTCTATCGGGACGGGCTGCAGCGGGAACGGTTCATCCCGGCGATCGAGCTGCTCGAGGCGCATACCCGTGTGGTCAACATCGGCGGCAAGGTCGACTACCGGCTCCGCCTGCTCGAGGCGGCCGGCACCTTCCTCACACCGGATGACGACGCGGCACTCAGCCGGCTCGACCGCCTGTTCGACGAGACAGCATCCAGCCAGATCGCGGCCGAGCGGTTGCTGGATATCAACGGCCGTGAGATACGCACGCGCCGCTCCGCCAAGGCGATTGCCTGGTTCGAGTTCGCCGAGATCTGCGACGGGCCGCGCAGCCAGTACGACTACATCGAGATCGCACGCTGGTATCCGACGGTGATCGTTTCCGGCATCCCGGTGCTCGACGCTGCCATGGAAGACCAGGCACGACGGTTCGTGTCGCTGGTGGACGAGTTCTACGACCGCCGTGTCAAGCTGATCGTGTCCGCGGCGGCAGCGCCGCAGGAACTCTATACCGGCGCCAGGCTGCAACTCGAATTCGAGCGCACCGCGTCCCGACTGGTCGAGATGCAGACGACCGACTACCTCGCTGCGCCACACTTGTCGTAAACTGTGCAGCGAACCGCGCGACGCAGCAAGGACGATGAAAGACGAACTGATACTCGAGGAATTCCTGCCCTATCGGCTATCCGTCACGTCGCACACGGTGAGCACGAATATCGCGCGCGTCTACGAGAAGCGCTTCGGCGTGTCGATACCCGAGTGGCGCGTCATCGCCATCCTGGGCCGTTATCCGGGACTCTCGGCCGTCGAGGTTGCCGACCGCACGCTCATGGACAAGGTCGCGGTCAGCCGCGCGGTGACGCGACTCATCAAGAACGGTCGCATCGACCGCCAATTCGCGGATGCGGACCGGCGCCGCTCGATTCTGAATCTGTCGGACGAAGGACGCCAGGTTCACAACGAGATCGCGCCGCTTGCGCTGCAGTTCGAGCGCGAACTCCTGCAGGATATCAGCGAGAAAGACTTCCAGACCTTCAGCCGCATCCTCGACCAGTTCCTCGAAAAGGCGAAATCAATCGGCAACGCCGAGTCCTGATCGGCCAGGGAGCCTCTGCGCAAGTATCGCCGTCCACGTTGCGCCTCAAATCCCCTGCTGCGGCATTGCGGCCCTTGTGCGTATGCGCATACGCACGGCGGTCCGCGCCTTGCATCAGGGGATTTGAGATACAACCCAACATTTCAATCGCTTGAGTCGGGACGCCCCGGTCTTCGCCAGGGCCGCGTTGCTCGTCGTTCAGGTACGGACAGTACCTTTCTCCCCTCGTGCCTTGCCCTGGTGAAGACCGCGACGTCGTGGGCGACGATACTTGCGCAGAGGCTCCCTAGCTGCCGATCTCGCTGCGGACGCGGACCAGCTCCGGGAAGAACTCGACGTCGAGGGCTTTCTTCAAGAACGGCACGCCCGAGGAACCGCCGGTCCCCGGCTTGTAGCCGATGATCCGCTCCACGGTCTTCATGTGGTGGAAGCGCCAGAACTGTACATTGTTCTCGATGTCCATCAGCGCCTCGCACATCTCGTATTCGCGCCAGTACTCGCGCCGGTTCTCGTAGATGCGTGTAAGCGCCGCGACGACTGCCTCGTCCTCGTCGCGCTGCTTGCTGAAATCACGGCGGAGCGCGCCGCCTGGCACGGGCAGGCCGATGCGTGCCAGATGCATCAGCAACTCGTCGTAGATGCCCGGCGCCTCCAGCGCCTCGAGGAGCAGTGCATGCCATTCGGGCTGGTGCTCGTAGACGGCCAGCAGGCAGCGACTCTTGTTGCCCAGTATGAACTCCAGGATCCGGTACTGCGCCGACTGGAAGCCGGACGCCTTGCCAAACACGTGCCTGAACTCCGCGTATTCGCTGGGGGTCAGCGTATCGAGCACCTTCCACTGATTGTACAGCTGGCTCTGGACCTGGCGCGCACGCGCCAGCACCTTCAATGCCGGCGACAGCGCGTCTTCGCGGATCAGGCTCATGGCACGCCGCAATTCGTGCAGCAGCAGCTTCATCCACAGCTCCGCGACCTGGTGCTGGATAATGAACAGCATCTCGTCGTGGTGCGGCGGGTCGCTGAGCGGCTTTTGCGCGGCGAGCAGAGTGTCGAGCTGCAGGTAGGCGGTGTAGTCGTCGTCCCTGGAGAGCTTCGTGTGGATCGTCTTTTCAAGTGTGCGCTTGTTCATGTCGCGGTGATCGTTTCAGGTGCAATAATTGTATAATGCGCCCGCGCCAGGCTGCAGCTATTCCTCGCGGAGATCAGAGAGTGACAGGAAAGGACCTACGCCGGGCCAGCGACCGCAAGGATCGCATCGTCCAGCGTATTCTCGCTTCACGCGTCCGGTCGGCCGTACTGGCAGATCGCAAGCAGATCCGACTCTATCTCAGCCAGTACTTCGATCACGTGCCGGTCGAGGATCTCATAGGGCGATCGGAACCCGTCATGGCGAGGGTCTCACTGGACCACCTGGCCTTCGCCAAGGTCCGGCCCCGGGGCAAGGCACTGCTCAGGATCTTCAATCCGACGGAAGCGACGCACGGCTACGTGTCGGCCTTCACTTTCGTCGAGATGGTGAACGACGACATGCCGTTCCTCGTCGACTCCGTCTCCGCCGCGATCAACCGGCAACATCTGGGCGTCCATATTACCGTGCATCCGGTCATCCGGGTGCGCCGCGACGCCAGCGGACGACTCCTCTCCGTCTGCTCACCGGACGACGAATCCGCCCATCCCGAATCCTTCATCCGCTTCGCATTCGATCGCGAGACGGACCCCCAGCGCCTGCAGGCACTCGAGGAGGAGATCCGGCGCGTGCTGGCCGACGTGCGGCTCGCCGTGCGCGACTGGAAGAAGATGCAGCGCAAGATGATCGAGACGCGCGACCTGCTCGAGTTCGGCCCCCCGGGCGTGAGCGACGACCTCCGCAGCGAGAGCGAGGCGCTGCTCGACTGGCTGGCCAACGATCGTTTCACCTTCCTCGGATATCGCGAGTACCAGTTGTCGATACACGGCGGCAACATCAAATTGCGTTCAGTCGACAAGAGCGGGCTGGGATTGTTGTCGAAGGAGGACCACCACGGTCACACGATCAAACTTACGCGAGAGATGCATCGGATCACGCGCGCCAAGAACTGGCTGATTATCACCAAGGCGAACTCGCGATCGACCGTACATCGCAGCACGTACCTGGACTACGTCGGCGTCAAGATCTACGACGAGGCCGGCAACGTTACGGGCGAACGCCGTTTCATCGGCCTGTTCACATCCGCTGCATTCAGCGACAATCCGCGCTCGATACCGCTCGTCCGCCACAAGATCGAACGCGTGCTGAGTCGTGCACACATCGATCCCACGCGTCATCGCGGCAAAGCACTGCTGCATATCATCGATACGTATCCACGCGAAGAGCTGTTCCAGTCGAGTGTCCAGGACCTCGCCCGCACGACGTTGGGCATCCTGAACCTGCAGGAACGCCAGCGCGTCAAGTTCTTCCTCCGCCGTGACGCCTTCCGTCGCTTCTTCTCGTGCCTGGTGTTCATTCCAAGAGAGAAGTACACGACCACGGTCAGGCAGCGCACCGAAGCAATTCTGAAGGAGGCATTCGGCGGAACTTCTGTCGATTCGAGCGTACAGATCTCTGACTCGGCGCTCGCGCGCGTGCATACCGTGGTGCGCACGCCGCAAGGCGATCGTCCGCGTGTCAGCATCCAGAAGATCGAACAGGAGATCGCCGAGGTCGTCGTCACCTGGGCAGACCGGCTGAAAGCGGAGCTGGTCAAGGCGTTCCCGAACGGCGAGGCGATCATCCTGCATCGCCGTTACAGCGCCGTGTTTCCGCTCGGGTATCAGGAGGCAGTATCGCCAAGCGAGGCCTGCAGCGACATCAGACGTATCGAAGACATGCAGGCGGCCGGCTCGAAGCGAAGCGTCGACCTGTACGTGCCCGAGGGCTGCCCCGTCGGCGATATGCATTTCATGATCTACAGCTTCGGGGAGCCGCTCGCCTTGTCCGACGCATTACCGATCCTCGAAGACATGGGTGTGAACGTCTACACCGAACGTCCGTTTGAACTGCAGTTGCAGACGGACAAGAGTTTCTGGATCCAGGACTTCCACCTTCGACACGACTTCGGGACCGCACTTGACGTAGCGGACGCGGCCCCGCGGTTCGAGGACTGTTTCATGCAGGTCCTGTCCGGCGCCGTCGAGAACGACGGCCTGAATCGGCTGATCCTTGGTGCGGGACTGGACTGTCAGCAAACGACACTGCTGCGCTGTTACGCCAAGTACCTGCTGCAATTGCGCATGCCCTTCTCCCAGGCCTATATGGAAAGCGCGCTCGAATCCCATCCCAACCTGGTGAGCCTCCTCATCGACCAGTTCCGGTTGCAGTTCGACCCGAAACTGGGCGCGAACCGCCGCGAGAAGGAACTCAAGGCACTGCTGCCATCGGTACAGCGCGCGGTCGGCAAAGCGAGGAACGTCGACGAGGATCGCATCCTGACGGCATTTTCCAGCGCGGTCTCCGCGACGCTGCGAACCAATTTCTACCAGGTCGACGACCAAGGCCGACGCAAATCCTGTATCTCGATCAAACTCGACCCGTCCCAGCTCCGGGAGGTCCCGCGGCCGAGACCGAAGTTCGAGATTTTCGTGTATTCGCCCGAGGTCGAGGGCGTACATCTGCGCAACGGTGACATCGCGCGCGGCGGCCTGCGCTGGTCGGATCGCCGGGAGGACTTCCGGACGGAAATCCTCGGCCTGATGAAAGCGCAGGTGGTCAAGAACACGATCATCGTGCCGACGGGCGCCAAGGGCGGGTTCTTCCCGAAGCGTCCGCCGGCCGGCGACCGCGAAGCGGTAGTGAAGAACGCGATCGCCTGCTACCGGACGTTCGTATCCGGGCTGCTGGACATCACCGACAATGTCGTCGACGGCAAGGTCGTCACGCCCGCGGGCGTCATCCGCCGGGACGGAGAGGATCCCTATCTGGTCGTTGCCGCCGACAAGGGCACCGCGACATTCTCCGACATCGCCAACGAGATATCCGCCCGCTACGGCTTCTGGCTCGATGACGCCTTCGCATCCGGCGGTTCGGCCGGCTACGACCACAAGAAGATGGGCATCACGGCGCGCGGTGCGTGGGAGGCCGTCAAGCGGCATTTCAGGGAACTCGGCGTCGACATCCAGAAAGAGCCGTTCACGGTCGCCGGCATCGGCGACATGAGCGGCGACGTGTTCGGCAACGGCATGCTGTTGTCGCGCAAGACGAAGCTCGTCGCGGCATTCAACCACATGCACATCTTCCTGGATCCGGACCCCGATCCGCAGGCGAGCTTCCGCGAACGCCGGCGCTTGTTCCGGAAAGCGCGTTCCGGCTGGAACGACTACAACCAAGAACTCATCTCCAAGGGCGGCGGCGTCTTCTCCCGCCAGGCCAAGACGATCCGGCTAAGTCCCGAGGCGCGGCGCCTGCTCGGCACGCCCGAGCGCTCGATGCAGCCGGACGAACTCATTCGCACCATCCTGAAAATGCCGGTCGACCTGCTCTGGAACGGCGGTATCGGTACCTACGTCAAGGCGAGCAGCGAGAGCCATCTCGATGTCGGTGACCGCAGCAACGACACCCTCCGTGTCAATGCGAATCAGCTCCGCTGCCGTGTCGTCGGCGAAGGCGGCAACCTGGGCCTGACGCAGCTCGCGCGCATCGAATTCGCCGGGAACGGCGGCTGTATCAACACCGACTTCATCGACAACTCGGCCGGCGTCGACACCTCCGACCGCGAGGTGAACATCAAGATACTCCTGAGCGACGTCATGAAGGAAGGCAAGATGTCGCGTGCCAAACGCGACGAGCTGCTCGCGTCGATGACCGACGACGTCGCAGAGCTCGTATTGCGGAACAACTACCTGCAGACCCAGTCGATCAGCATGAGCGAGATCCGATCCGTGGAACGGATCGACGAGATCGCCAGGTTGATAACGAATCTCGAGAGGACCGGCCTGCTGGACCGCACCCTCGAATACCTGCCGGACGAAACCGCCATCGAGGACCGGCGGCTGCGCAAGCAGGGCTTCACTCGACCGGAACTCGCCATCGTTCTGAGCTACGCCAAGATCGACCTGTACAACGGACTCATCGCCTCCGGCGAATCCCTGGTTGATTTCCTGGTCGTCGATCCGCCGCGCTATTTCCCCGCCGTGCTGCGCCGCCGCTATCAGCAGTACTTCGCCGGCCACCGGCTGAGTCGCGAGATTCTCGCCACGCTCATCGCCAACGATCTCGTCAACCGCATGGGACCAGCGTTCGTGAAGCGCATCCAGGACGACATCGGCGCCGACATCGTAACCGTCGCACGCGCGTATACGATCGCACGGCAGCTCTGTAACGCACGGCCGCTGCTCAGGACGATCGAGGGGCTCGACAACAGGCTGGCGGCCGAAGCGCAGGTCTCGATGATGTTCGAGATCAGCCGCTCGTTGCGCCATGCCTGTTACTGGCTGATCCAGCGATTCGGCAACGGACTCGAGATCGAATCCACGGTGGACCGGCTGAAGGCCGGCATGAACACGGTCTTTACGCGCACGTCGGGCGTGCTGTCGACGGCGGCACGCATGCGCCACCAGAAGGCCTCGAGGCGGCACATGCAGCACGGCGCCTCCGAGAAGCTGGCGAACCGCATGTCCGCCCTGCTGCTGACCCGGCCGGCGCTGGACATGGCGGACCTCGCGTTCATCTACGAGGTGGACGTGCTAGAGGTGGCGAGCCTCTATGCCCAGACCAACGAGAAGCTCGGCTTGTACTGGTTGCACGAATGCGCCGAAGACCTCCGGTATTCGGACCGCTGGCAGGCCATCGCGCGCGGCAAACTCCGCGACGAATTCTTCTGGATGCGCCGCGACCTGGCCGAACAGATCCTTCGCTCGCGAAGGCGCCAGACAGTGGATGCGGCAATCGACAAGTGGCTCGCCGATCGCAGCGAGAAAGTGGAACGTTTCAAGCACATGATCCAAGAGATGAAGCTACGCCGCGAGATCGATTTTGCTACCCTGTCGGTCGCCGCGCGCGAGTTGCGCGAGCTGATTGCGATCTGAACACCGACAACCCCGGGAGAAATCATGGCGGGCAAGCTCGTATTGTGTCGTCACGGCGAGAGCGACTGGAATCTCAAGAACCTGTTCACCGGCTGGACGGACGTCGACCTGACCGAGAAAGGGTGCCAGGAAGCCGTCGATGCCGGCCGCTTGTTGCTCGAAATGGGATACGAGTTCGACCTGGCATTCACCTCGGTGCTCAAGCGCGCGATCCGGACCCTGTGGATCATGCTCGACGAGATGGACCGCATGTGGATCCCGGTCATCCGCGACTGGCGCCTGAACGAGCGTCACTACGGCGCGCTGCAGGGCCTCAACAAGGCAGAGACCGCGGCGAAATTCGGCGATGAGCAGGTACTCGCGTGGCGCCGCAGTTATGACGTGCCGCCCCCGCCACTCGATCCCGACGACGAACGCCACCCGGCGCACGATCCGCGCTACGCCGGCGTATCGGGCCTGCCGGCCACAGAGTCGCTGGCGACGACTCTCGATCGCGTGAGACCCTGCTGGGAGGAGCGCATCGTGCCGGCGCTGCGCGACGGTAAGGACGTGCTGGTCGCCGCTCACGGCAACAGCCTGCGGGCGATGGTCAAGATGCTGGACGGGATGTCGGACGAGGAGATCGTCGGCTTCAATATCCCGACCGGCATCCCGATGGACTATGAACTCGACGACGACCTGCAGCCGGTCTCGCGGCGCTTCCTGGGCGATCCGGATGCCGTGGCCAAGGCCGCCGCCGCCGTCGCCGCCCAGGCCAGGGCGAAGTAGCCCCCCGGCCGCCTAGCCCACCATATAGTTCCGGACAGGATACCTGCCGCTGCGCGCCAGCAGCGCCTGCCGCTCGATACTCGAAGTGTTGCCGGCCGGCTTCTCGGTATGGATGCGCTTGATCAGGTCGAACGCGCGTCGCCGCAGATCGAGCATCAGCGGCTTCGCGGCCTCGACCGTTTCCTCGTCGTCACAACCGACGATGAAACAGTACAGTTCGAAGTACTCGGTGTAGACGCGCTCGTATTCCCTCAGCAGCAAGAAGCTCACCGAATCCTCCATGACGCCCATGAGATGGTCGGCCGAGACGCGGCTCGACACCGCGAGCGTGTATTGGCGATGCTCGGCAAGGATGGCATTGGTCGTCTCGCGCGGACCGTAGAACACCGAGAACAGCCTGTCCCGCTCCTCGCCGACGAGGCCGTGAAAACGGATGTGGCGGATCAATGCGCGCTTGTGCAGGAGTCGCACTTCGAGATCGCGCAGCGCGTAGATCTGCGGCGCACGGCGGCTCTGTTCGGACAACGGCAGGATCAGGTCGGCGTGGCGGGACTCCCACAGGCGAAAATTCTGCGAATCGCCGATGATATCCTTGGCGATACGGCTCTCGCGGCGACGCCCGTACTCTGCCTCGTCCGACAGCGCGCGTTCCGATTCGTCCATCAGTCGTTGGTGCCGGCGCGACTGGTAGCGCAACATCGCTCGACCTCTTGGGCGCACGACGCCCGTTTCTTCTTTGTGGATTAGTCTTCCTGCCTAAACATAATGCCAGCGCGCGCGATGCACAAGTGACGGTTTTTTGACCATCGTATTATTTGGCGATCGGTCTATTTGACGATCGCATTATTCGAATATTCGAACGCGGCAAACCCGGGTCTGCAGCGCGCGTCCGATCCCTCACCCCTGCAGTCGCGGATCGGAGCGGTCGCTCTCGCGGGGCGTCGAAATCACCCGCACGAGACCTTCCTGCGCGGTCGACGCGACGAGGCGGCCATCCGGCGCGAACATCTGGCCCCTGGCGAGGCCGCGCGCGCCCTGGGCGCTCGGACTGTCCATCGAATACAGCAGCCAGTCGTCGATGCGGACCTCGCGATGGAACCAGAGCGCATGGTCGAGGCTCGCCATGATCACATTGCCGCGGCCGAACGCCAGCCCGTGTGGCAGCGTCGCCGTGCCCAGCAGTTCGTAGTCGGAAACGTAGGCCAAAAGGCTCTTGTGCAGCGTCTGGTCGTCGGGGATCCGGTCGACGGCACGGATCCAGACGTTCTTGACCGGCGGCCGTGGCTTCGGCTCGAGGAAGTTCATCGGTTCGACGGGGCGGAACTCGAACGGCCGCTTGTCGGTCAGGAAACGGCGCATCTTCTCCGGGAGTACCTGCAGCAAGTCCCGGGCCACGTCCGCGATGTCCTGCAGGTCCTCCGGCGGCGGCACGTCCGGCATCGGCGACTGGTGTTCGATGCCCGGCTCGTCGATCTGGAACGAGGCGGCCATGTTGAAGATGGGCCGCCCGTGCTGGATCGCGACGACCCGGCGGGTCGAGAAACTGCCGCCGTCCCTGGCACGATCGACTTCGTAGATGATCGGCGCCGCCATATCGCCGCGGCGCAGGAAATAGGCGTGCAGCGAGTGCGCATGGCGCTCTTCCACGGTGTGTTGGGCGGCGGACAGCGCCTGTCCCAGGACCTGGCCGCCGAATACCTGCGCGCTGCCGATGTCGCGGCTGTCGCCGCGAAAGATGTTGTCCTCGATCCGCTCCAGCTCGAGCAGGGTGATGAGGTCTTCGAGTACCGGATGCACCGGGTCAGGCCGTGCTGCGGCCGCCGTCGACCGCCACGCCCGTACCCGACACGAAAACGGCATCGTCGCTCGCGAGGAACAGCACGACCTTGGCGACGTCGACCGGCTCGCCCAGACGATGCGCCGCCGACCATTCGATACAGAAATCACGCAGCGGCTTGTTCTTGCGGAACACTTCCCGGCTGCTCGGCGTCATGATCGCGCCTGGTTGTACGTAGTTGGCCGTGATCCCGAACTTGCCGGTCTCGGCCGCCAGCGCACGCGTCAGGGCAGCGAGGTCCCGCTCGGCACGGACGAACGCGGCGCCGGCATCGGCAGCGAAGACGCTGCGCAGGAATCCCATGTTGACTATGCGACCCGCCGGGCTCTTTTGCAGCTGTGCGAGCGCCGAGCGGCAGATCGACATGACCAGGTTGGCGCGCGTCTCGAGCAGCAGATCGAGGGCGGGATCGCCTTCCGCCAGAGGGGCCGGAGGATCCAGTGAAAAATCGTTGACGACAATGTCGAGCCCGCCGAGCCGCCCGACGGCGTCCTCGATCAGGGCAGGCATCCGTGTCGCGTCCCGCAGACCGGCCGCAAATCCGTCCACGCCTTTGACGGAGGCGAAGTGGCGTTCGACGCCGCTGTTCGCTTCATCGACGGCAAGCACGGCGGCGCCGTGCTTGGCCAGAGTGCGCGCCACGGCTTCGCCGATCCCGGTCGCCCCACTCGTTACCAGAGCCTTCATTCCATACAGGCGAAGGGGTTCATCCATTCTCAAACTCCCAAGCGAATCCGTGACGGCTTCCCGCCGTCAATCGCGTAGCCGATAGTCCGCGAATTGTCTGCGCAATTCAATTTTCCTGACCTTGCCGGTCGCGGTATGCGGGAGTTCGTCGACGAAAACCACGTCGTCGGGCTTCGACCAGGAAGCCACCTTGCCGTCGAAATAGCCGAGCAGTTCGTCCCGGTCGAGCTCGGCGCCGTCCCTGACCACCGCGACGAGCAACGGGCGCTCGGTCCATTTCGGGTGCGGTACGCCGATGACGGCCGCTTCGGCGACCGCCGGGTGGCCCATGGCCGTGTTCTCGAGGTCGATCGAGCTGATCCACTCGCCGCCGGATTTGATAACGTCCTTGGTGCGGTCAGTGATGGTCACGTACCCTTCCGAATCGATCGTCGCGACGTCACCCGTCCCGAACCAGCCGTCGTCGGTGTGCGTGCCGGCGCTGCCTTTTAGCCTGAAGTAGTCCGAACAGACCCACGGGCCGCGGATCTGCAATGCGCCTGCGGTAGTACCGTCCCGGGGCAACGTGCGACCGTCGTCGCCGACGATGCGCAACTGCACGCCGAAGATCCCCCGTCCGGCCTTGGTGGCCAGGTCAAGCTTCTGCTCGTCCGAGAGCGACTCCAGCCCGGCCTTGAGCGAATTGACCGTCCCCAGCGGGCTCGTCTCCGTCATGCCCCAGCCCTGCCGTACCTCGACGCCGTGCCTGTCGCGGAACGCCTGGACCATGGACCGGGGCACGGCCGCGCCGCCGATGACTGTGCGTTCGAGCTTGTCGAGCCGCTTGCCCGCTGCTTCCAGGTAGTTCAGCAGGCCCAGCCACACGGTCGGCACACCCAGCGCCAGCGTGACGGCTTCCTCGTCGAGGAGCGCGAAGAGTGACGCCCCGTCGCCCATCTTCGGGCCTGGCAGCACCAGTTTCGCGCCGACGATAAACGCCGAGTAAGGGATTCCCCAGGCATTCACATGGAACAGGGGAACCACGGGCAGCACGCTGTCTTGGCTCGAGAGGCCGATGACGTCCGGAGCGACCGAGGCGTAGGCGTGCAGGACCGTCGAGCGGTGATCGTAAAGGACGCCCTTCGGTTCGCCGGTCGTCCCGGACGTGTAACACAGCGCCGAGGCCGTGCGTTCGTCCAGTTCCGGCCAGACGAAATCCTCGCTCTCACCGTCGATCAGCGACTCGTAGCTGACGGCGTTTGCGAGCGTGGTCTGTGGCATGTGGGCCGTATCGGTCAGGATCACGAAGCCCTCGACGTCCGGGATCTCGGCGGCGATCGATTCCAGGAGAGGCACGAACACGGGATCCAGCAGGATCCAGCGATCGCGGGCATGATTGATGATGTATACGATCTGCGGCGGGAACAGCCTGGGGTTGATCGTGTGGCAGACATAGCCTGCCCCGCTGATTCCGTAGTAGGCCTCGAGATGCCGGTAGTCGTTCCAGGCCAGCGTCCCGATCCGATCGCCTGCGGCAAGACCGAGCCGCTGCAGGGCGTTGGCGAGCTTTTTGGCCCGGCCGATACATTCCGAGACCGTATAGCGATGCCGCGGATTGTCATGCGTGACCGATACGATTTCGCGCGTGCCGTGGTTGGTGGCGGCGTGTTCGGCGATCGACGAAATCAACAATGGTACGTCCATCATCAGGCCTTGCATGGCTACGTTCCTCGTCCGGCCGACCGTCCGGATAATTTACCAGAAACTCTTGCTGAGCCAATCAACTAGCTGCGCGCGGGGCCATCGCAAGGAGGCTTGAAAGCACGAAATACGTGATATCCTAGCCGGCAAAATCAATACATCGTTCCGTTTCCAGGCCAGGGGGGAAAATGAACAAGAACCTGCAATCCGTCGCGACCCGGGTGGCGCGACTTAACTCGCTGGTCGTACTTGCGATCGGCGGGCTGATCGTCAGCCTTCCGGCAATCGCCCAGCAACAACCCCAAAAGAAAGAGGTGTTCGAGGAGATCGTGGTCCTGGCGACGCGGCGTGCCGAGAACATCCTCGACGTCCCCGTCGCGGTCAGCAGCCTATCCGGCGCCCAGATCCAGGAAGCCGGTATCAAGGACGTCTGGGACCTGCAGCAGAACGTACCAAGCCTGCTTATCGGCCGCAGCCAGACGACGACCACGTCCAACTTCAGCATCCGCGGTGTCGGCAGCACGTCCAATAACTTTGGAGTCGAGTCCTCGGTCGGCCTGTACGTGGACGGCGTCTACCGCTCCCGCCAGAGTTCGATGATCAACGATCTCATCGACGTCGAAGCGGTCGAGGTACTCCGCGGCCCGCAGGGCACGCTGTTCGGAAAGAACACGGCGGCCGGCGCCATCTCCATCCGCACGGTACGCCCGAGCCAGGAACGCGACGCGTTCGTCGACGTCACCTACGGTAACTATGACCTCGTGAAGGTCAGCGCAGCCGCAAACATCCCGCTGACCGACAGCATTGCCTTTCGCGGCACCATCTACGCCACGCAGCGCGACGGCATCGCGGACGATCTCGTGCTCGGCAACGATCTCTACAACGACCGCGATCGCGAGGGTGCGCGCCTGCAGCTCGCCGTGAACGAACCGACGGATGACTTCAATCTGCGCGTGATCGCCGACTGGTCCAAGATCGACGAGACCTGTTGCGTCGCGATTACCCGCGTCGACAGCCTGTACTACAAGGGCAGCCTCGCAAACCCCGCGACGATCACCCCGGGTTCCGAAGCGGCCATCGTGGGTCTCGGCGGCACGGTGTTCGCGACCTACCCGTATCCGCAGCCGTTGCTCGACGCCTTTGCCGCCTATCCCGGCACGATTATTCCCAATGCGGATTTCAACGACTACACGACGGCCGTGAACAAAGCGCCCAAGTCCGAGAACACGGACAAGGGACTCTCGCTCGAGATCAACAAGCGCCTGAGCGATTCCGTGACCCTGAAGTCGATCACGGCCCTGCGCGGTTTCGACACGACGGACGCGATCGACGCCGATTTCTCCAACGTCGACCTGATCGGCCGGGTGAATGAAGCCAATCAGTCATCGTTTTCGCAGGAATTCCAGCTCACCGGCGACTTCGGCGATCGCAGCTCCTGGGTCGCCGGCGCCTATTATTTCAGCCAGACGATCGACAGTATGACGCAGACCAGCGGCGGCGCATTCCTGAACGCCTACATCACGACCCTGCAGCCGTCGCTGCAGACGATCATCGACAATGTCAACGCGGTCGATGCAGGGTTGGGACAGGCCGGGCTCGGTGGCCTGCTCAATCCGGCGACCGATCCGTTCCCGGCAGGCGTCGTGGCGACCGACAAGGTGTCACAGGACCATTCGAGCTATGCCGTGTTCGGCCAGGTCGACTACCGGATCAACGACCAGTTTACGGTGTCCCTCGGTGCGAGATACACCGACGAGAAGAAGGATATCGATGCGAAATACACGCAGACGGCCAACGGACCGCCGCCGGACCTCAGGCCCTGTGTGGCTGATCCGAACGACCCGACCGGCACGAGCTTCGTCGGCGGCGCGATCTGCGTGGCGCTGAGCGAGGCCGGCGCGTTCCTGCAGACGGGCGGACAGTTCGGCAGCCTCGACGGCATCATCGCCGGCGACGTCGCGCCGGTGACCGAACCGAACGTCGCCTGGGGCATGTATCTGTTCGACCCGTTCGCGCCGCGGCCCAACGTCAAGGAATCCATCAGCGACGGCCGCACGACGGGCACGCTGAAACTAAGCTACTTCCCGAGCGATTCGACGATGTTGTATGCATCGTACGCGACCGGCTACAAGGCGGGCGGCACGAATACCGACCGCATCAACATCGCGTTCGACCAGACCTTCGGGCCGGAGACGTCGAAGTCCATCGAAGCCGGCCTCAAGGGCCAGTACGGGCCGCTGCAGGTCGTCCTTACGCTGTACAAGACCGACTTCGACGATTTCCAGGCCAACTCCTTCACGGGCACGGGCTTCAACCTCCAGAATGCCGGCGACCTGACCGTGAAGGGTGCCGAACTCGAACTCCTGTGGCGGCCGACCGATACGACGCAGATCGAAGCCTGGTTCGCGCACAACGACGGCAAGTACAACACCTTCCAGGCCGGCACGGCATGGGATACCTGGGTAAGGCAATACGGCATCTGGGTAGGCCAGGGCGACCCCGGCTGTCCGGGCCCGGTCGACCCCAACAACCTGCCGCAGAGCTGTTCGCGCTCCGGCGAGGACATCCCCTACAACCCGGTGGACCGCGCGTTCCTGGCGCTCACCCAGGACTTCCAGCTGGGCAGCAGCACGACGATGTTCGCGCGACTGGAATTCAGCCACGCGTCCGAGCAGACCACGGACGGTGACAACGATCCGCTCACGCGGCAGGGCAACATCAACCTCGTCAATGCACGGGTCGGTATCAACTTCGAACGGATCGCCTCGACGCTCACGCTGTGGGGCCGTAACATCACGGACAAGCATTACTACTACGGTTCGTTCGACGTGCCGGTGGCGGAAGACAAGATGCTCTCCTATCCCGGCGAGCCCGCGACCTATGGAATCACGTTCCACAAGAACTTCGACTGATCTGCGCAACTGCAGCGGGGCGGCAGGTATCACCTGCCGCCCCGCTGCAGTTGCGGCACTGACCGGAGACCCGATCGATGGCCAGACGATTCGACAACATCCTCGAGACTGTCGGTAATACGCCGGTCGTGCGGCTGAACAAGCTCGCCCCTGAAGGCGTCAACGTCTTCGCCAAGATCGAGGCATTCAATCCGATGGGCTCGGTCAAAGACCGCCTGGCCCTCGGCGTGATCGAACACGCCGAGCGGACGGGCGCGTTGAAGCCCGGTCAGACGGTCATCGAGGCGACCAGCGGCAACACCGGCATCGGGCTGGCGATGGTCTGTGCGCAAAAGGGTTACCCGCTCGTCGTGACGATGGCGGAAAGCTTCAGCATCGAACGTCGCAAAATGATGCGTTTCCTCGGCGCCCGCGTCGTCCTGACGCCCGCCGCACTGAAGGGAACCGGGATGCTTGCCAAGGCGGTCGAACTCGCAGAGAAGCACGGCTGGTTTCTCGTCCGGCAGTTCGAGAACGAGGCCAACGCGGACGCACACTCCAGGACGACCGCGCCGGAGATCCTGCAGTCGTTCGAAGACATCGGCCTCGATTACTGGGTGACGGGTTTCGGCACCGGGGGTACCCTGAAAGGCGTGGCCCGCGTGCTCAGGGACAAGAGCCCGCGGACGAAGATCGTCGTCTGTGAGCCGGACAATTCGCAATTGCTGGGCAGCGGCATCCCGCAGGCCCGCACGAAAGACGGCAAGCTCAAGGACAGCCATCCCATGTTCCGCCCGCACCTGATGCAGGGCTGGGGTCCCGATTTCATCCCCAAGCTGACCGAGGACGCAGTCACAGGCAATCTGATCGACGAGATCCTGCCGATCGCGGGCGACGACGCGCTGCGGCTGTCGGAGGCACTGGCCCGGGAAGAAGGCATCTTCGTCGGCATCTCCGCCGGCGCGACGCTGGCCGGTGCACTTGCCGTGGCCGAACGCGCGGAGCCCGACGCGAACATCCTGTGCATGTTACCGGACACCGGCGAGCGTTATCTCTCGACACCGCTGTTCGACGGTATCGGCGAAGCCATGACGGACGAGGAACTGGAGATATCCCGATCGACACCGGCTGCCCGTTTCGATGTCGCATCGGCGCCGGCGCCCGAACCGGAAGCACCGGTTACGGATGCACCCGAGGACGCACTAGAATTCCTGGACCGGGCGACACACGATCCCGATAACCCGGTCGTCCTGTTCGCGCTCGAATGGTGCGAGTTCTGCTGGTCGGTACGCAAGATGTTCGCGCACTACGAGATTCCCTACCGCGCGGTCGACCTCGATTCCGTCGCGTATCAGAAGGACGACCAGGGCGGCAAGATCCGCAAGGCGATCGAGGTCAGGACCGGGCTGAATACGATTCCACAGATCTTCGTCGGCGGCGAGCATATCGGCGGCGCCACGGAGGTCTTCGATGCGTTCAGGGACGGCCGCCTGCAGAAGCTGCTCGAGGCGAACGACGTCGGCTGGAATCGCTCCTCCGACCAGGATCCGTATTCCTTCCTGCCACGCTGGCTGCACCCGAGGTAGCGCCGGCGGCCGGCTCAGGCTCCCGCTGCATCCCCGTCTTCGTCGGTAAAATACAGGCCCAGGGTCTCGACGACGCAGGCAGGCTTGCGTTCACCCTCGACTTCGATCCGCACTTCGGACGTCAGCATCATCGCACCGGCGCGGTGGCGGGCCTGCAGCAGGACCGCTCGCGCCCTGACCCTGGCACCCGAAACGACGGGCGTGTAAAAGCGCGCCTTGTTGACGCCGAAATTGACGACGCGAGTGAGGTTCTCGATCTCGACGAAGCCCGCCGTCAAGGCCGGGATCAGGGCCAGCGTGAGATATCCGTGCGCGATCGTCTTGCCGTCCGGCAGCTCCCGCGCCGCGCGTTCGGTATCGACGTGTATCCACTGGTGGTCCGAGGTCGCCTCCGCGAACTGATCGATGCGCGTCTGGTCGACAACGACCCAGTCCGACAGGCCGACCTCCTCCCCTTCCAGCGCCTTGGCGTCGTCGATGTCTCTGATCAGCGGCATATGGTCGTCCTAAATACACACATGCAACCGTCCCGGCAAGTGCGGACCAATACTCTCGCGGCTCCGGACGCTACAATTGCGGCATGCCGACCGACCCGCGCGCCGCCAGGATATTCGCCCTCGTCCTTGCCGCCGGCGCGGCGCGGCGCTACGGTGCAACCAAGCAAACGATCGAGATCGACGGCGTGCCGCTGGTCAATCTCGCCGTCACGGCAGCAACCGGCGTCTGCGGCGAGCGGACGATCCTCGTCACCGGCCACGACTGGCGTGCCGTGTCGGGCGCCTGTATGCCGCTCGCCGGATTCCTCCTTCGCAACGACGATTTCGCCGCGGGACTCGGTGGTTCGATCGCGCTCGCCGTGCGCTGCGTGCGTCACGCGGCGGACGCGGTGCTGGTCGTGCTTGCCGACCAGCCGCGGGTCACGGGCGCGCATCTGCAAGACCTCATCCGTGCCTGGAGCGGAGCCGAAGACGAGATCGTCGCCACCGCGTTCGCGGGCACGGCCGGACCGCCCGTGCTGTTCCCGCGCGCGGCGTTCGACGGGCTCGCCAGCCTCACCGGTGACGTCGGCGCCCGCCCGTTGCTTTCCGACCCGCGTTACACCGTCCGCACGGTCTCGTTCGAACCCGCCGCGCTCGACGTCGACACGCCCGCAGACCTCGACCGTTTGTAGGAGCCCGCCCGAGCGGGCGATATGCGCAGCGGTCGCCCGCCGGGGCGGGCTCCTACGGTTGGCTTTTCCGAGCCGGACCTTGAACGTCAGCCGTGGGCGTGTCCGGCGCAGCGCTCGCAGTTGACCCAGCCGGAATGGCCGTCGACGTAGTGTTCCTTTTTCCAGATTGGCAGGCGGACCTTGAGCTGGTCGATAATGTAGCGGCAGGCGAGAAACGCCTCATCGCGATGCGGCGCGGACACGCCGACCCAGACCGCGCAATCGCCGATCTCGAGCAGCCCCGTGCGGTGCACGCAGTGCGCATGCAGCAGCGAAAAGCGTTGCCGGGCTTCGCCGAGGATGGTCTCGCCCTCGCGGATCGCGAGCGGCTCGTAGGCTTCGTATTCCAGGCGCAGCACAGCGTGGCCTTCGTTCACGTTACGGACCCAGCCCTCGAAGCCGCAGTAGGCCCCCGCACCGGCATCGATAAGCGAACCCTTGAGTTCGTCAGGGTGGATGGTTTCCGTCGTCATCGTGATCACGTCAGCCTCCCGCGACCGGCGGGAACAACAGGACGGTATCGCCGTCGGCGACCGGCGAATCCCAGTCCGCCATCTCGTCGTTGATCGCGACCTTGCAGTGCCCGGCGGGTTCGGCGGACCCGTGCCGGTCGCGGGTGGCACCGAACACGTCGGCAGCCGTCTCCGCGTCCAGCGCCAGCGTCTCGGCATCGATGCCGGCATGCTCGCGGAACATCGCGAAGTAGCGGACAGTGATCGTCTTCATGGCGTCGCTTCGAGGATGCTGGACGCGAGGTCCTCGGGCGTATTGACGTTGTCCAGGGCGGCGGGATCCGGCTGCTCGAGCAGTTCGGTGTCCGAGCGGATCAGCATCTTGCGTGGACAGACGATCCCCTGATCCACGAAACCGCGGATGATCCCGTCCGAGCCGGCACGGTACAGCGCGCACAACGGTTCGGGCAGACCGTCGTGACTGCTGATGAACGCGGTGAAAGGACGCCGGCCGGACCGCCGTTCGACGAGCACCGCGAGCGTGCGCGCATCGACGTTGGGCAGGTCGCAGGCCACGACGAGCCAGTCGACATCCGGATGCTCATCCATTGCGGACAGGATTCCCGCCACGGGTCCCATTCCCTCGTAGCGGTCGATGATCTGCGGAAAGCGGCTGCGCTCCGGCTCGGCTTTCTGATCCGCGCGCGTCGAGACGAAGACCGTTTCGGTCACGTCGCCGAGCAGCGCGGCCATGCGCGCGATCTGGGACAGGCCGCCGTGCCGGAGCAGCGCCTTGTCCCGGCCCATGCGGCGGCTCTCGCCACCGGCGAGCACCAGGCCGTAGAGCGGTCGGTCACTCACGCCGGAAATCCTCCTTGCCGCCGGTCTTCGACATCAGGCGCGTCTCGCCGATAACGATGTCGTGCGACAGCGCCTTGCACATGTCGTACACGGTCAGGGCGGCCACGGTGGCGCCGGTGAGCGCTTCCATCTCGACGCCGGTCCTGCCGTGTACCTTGCAACGGCAGTCGATGGCGACGCGCGCGCCGGTGACGCCGATCGCGATCCGGCAGTCCTCGAGGCCCAGCGGATGGCAGAACGGGATCAGTTCGTGCGTGCGCTTGGCGGCCATGACGCCGGCGATGATCGCCGTCGCGAACACAGGCCCTTTCGCCGTGCGGATCTCGTCGCCATCGAGTGCCGAAGCGACTGCCGCCGGGAGGTCGATGGTCGTACGCGCGTGTGCCTCGCGCTGCGTCGCCGCTTTCGCGCTGACATCGACCATCGAGGGCCGGCCGTGTTCGTCGATGTGACTCAGCTTGCCCATTGCCGATTAACCTCCGATCCTGTACATCTCGACCTTCGACAGCACGTGGTGCTCCGCGACGTCCGGCCGGCGCAATTCGCTGTAACGGTCTGCGCGCTGCAGCCAGGTTCGATTGAGGATATCCCCGAGTTCGTCGTCGTCGGCGCCGTTGCGGATCGGCTCGCGCAAATCCGTACCCTTGGTCGCGAACAGGCAGGTGTACAGCATGCCGTCCGACGACAGGCGGGCACGCGTGCAGCTGCCGCAGAACGGTTCCGTCACCGACGAGATGAAGCCGATCTCGCCCCGGCCGTCGACATATTCGTAGCGCCTTGCGACTTCTCCCGGGTAGTTGCGGCCGATCGGCCGCAGCGGCCAGACCTGTTGTACGCGTCGCAACAGCTCCCGCGACGGCACGACCTGCTCCATGCGCCAGCCGTTGCGGTTGCCGACGTCCATGTACTCGATCATGCGGACGATGTGTCCGCTGCCGCGGAAATGCTCGAGCAGGTCGAGGAGCGTGTGATCGTTGACGCCGCGCTCGACGACAACGTTGATCTTGATCGGGGCGAGGCCGGCGTTCTCGGCCGCCTCGATGCCTGCCAGGACCTTGTCGAGATCGCCGCGGCCGCCGCTCATCGTGCGAAACACCCCCGGGTCGAGGCTGTCCAGGCTGACGGTGACGCGGTGCAGGCCGGCGCCGGCCAGGGCCGCGGCCACCGGTGCGAGGAGGATGCCGTTGGTCGTCAGGGCGAGATCCTCGACGCCGGGCAACGCCGCCAGCGCCTCGATGAGCGACGGCAACTGCTTGTCGAGCAGCGGCTCCCCGCCCGTCACCCGCAGCTTGGTCACGCCCAGCCCGGTCGCGACGCGTGCGATCTGGAGGATCTCGCCGTGCGTCAGCCGCTCGGCCTTCGGCAGGAACCGGTAGTCGGAATGGAACTCCGATTCCGGCATGCAATACGGGCAGCGCAGATTGCAGCGATCCAGCAGGGAGATGCGCAGGTCGTGCAGCGGCCGGCCGAGCGCATCCTGTGCCACGCGCCTTTCCGGCTGCGCGATTTCAAACGATTCAAGCTCCGAACTCATGTCGATATTGTGCCCGATCTGGCCCCGCCGTTCTTTATTTTGACAATGGATTACTGCATTCTTCTCCCCCTTTTCAGGGCAAGCAGGCAACCCGATGCGGCTCGAATTCAGCGACTCCGACCTCGCCTTCCGCGACGAACTCCGGGCTTTCTTCCGGTCCGAAGTACCGGCAGACATCCTCGATGCGCGGGACCGGGAGATCGAGCTTTCCCGCGAGGACCAGGTCCGCTACCAGAAGTGCCTGCATGCCCGGGGCTGGGCCGGCGTGAACTGGCCGGTGGAGTACGGCGGCACCGGCTGGACGCCCATGCAGAAATACCTGTTCGCGCTGGAGGCCGCGGCGGCGAACGCCCCGGACATCATCCCGTTCGGCATCAGCATGGTCGGACCGGTCATCTTCAGCTTCGGGACCGAGGCCCAGAAGCAGCGCTTCCTGCCCGGCATCCTCGCCAGCGACGTCTGGTGGTGCCAGGGCTACTCCGAACCGGGCGCCGGCTCCGACCTCGCCTCCCTGGCGACGCGCGCGGACCGGGCCGGCGATCGCTACGTGGTCAACGGCACCAAGGTCTGGACGACGCTCGCCCAGCACGCCGACTGGATATTCTGCCTCGCCCGCACGAGCACGGACGTCGCACGCCGCCAGGAGGGCATCAGCTTCCTGCTGATCGACCTCGACACGCCGGGGATCACGGTGTCGCCGATCATCACGCTCGACGGCGTACATGAGGTCAACGAGGTGCGCTTCGAGGACGTCGAGGTACCCGCCGCGAACCTCGTGGGCGAGGAAGGCAAGGGCTGGACCTACGGCAAGGTCCTGCTCCAGCACGAACGCACCACCCTGACGGGCACGGCACGGTCTGCGTACCGCCTGCGGCGCCTGCGCAGCCAGGCCGGGCGTTCGGTGCGGGGCGCGCCGCCGCTGGCCGACGATCGCAATTTTATGCGCGCCCTGGCCGCTGCGGAGATCGAGCTGAAGGCGCTCGAGATCACCGAACTGCGCACGCTGGCGGCAGTCGCGGCAGGGGAAGCACCGGGTCCGGAGTCCTCGTTCCTCAAGATCAGGGGCACAGAGATCCAGCAGGCCATCGACGTACTGTACATGGACGCCGCCGGCTACTACGCGCTTCCATACGTGCCGGAGCAGTATGCGACCGGCTTCCCCGACGAACGCCGTATCGGCGACGGCGTCGAGACGCGCTCCGCACTGCGCTATTTCAACGGCCGCAAGTCCACCATCTACGGCGGTTCCAACGAGATCCAGCGCAACATCATCGCCAAACGCGTACTGGGGCTCTAGTGAAATGATGCGAATTGACCGGACAGGACACTAGCATGGACTTCACCCTGGACGAGACCCAGGCGATGCTGGCGGACAGCGTCGACCGATTCATCGCCGGGGACTACGATTTCGAGACCCGACAGCGTATCGCCGCCAGCGACTCCGGTTACAGCCTGGATGTCTGGCGCAAGTTCGCGGAACTCGGCTGGCTAGCGCTGCCCTTCCCGGAGCGCGACGGCGGTTTCGATGGTGGCCCGCTGGAGACGATGATCCTGATGCAGGCCTTCGGTCGCGGTCTCGTCGTCGAGCCTTACCTCGCCAACGTCGTCCTCGCCGGCGGGATTCTCCGGCGGCTGGCGAATCACCGTCAGCGAGAAGCCTGGCTCATCCCGCTGATCAGTGGCGAGCTGCAAACTGCGCTGGCGTTCGTCGAGCCGCAGGCACGCTACGAACTTGCCGACGTCGCCACGAAGGCGCGTCCCGACGGCACTGGCTGGCGCCTTTCGGGCACCAAGGGCGTCGTCCTGAACGGCGGCAATGCGGAGCTGCTGATCGTACCGGCGCGGACGGACGGCGGCCGCCGCGACGCCGACGGCATCACGCTATTCGCCGTCGACGCCGCCGCGGAGGGCATCGCGGTGCGCCGTTACCCGACTGTGGACGGCGCGCAGGCTGCCGAGATCGTGCTTGACGATGTCCGCGCAGAAGCCGATGCCTTGCTGGGCGACGTCGGACGCGGCCTCGAGGCGCTCGAGGCGGCCGTCGAGGATGCCACGCTCGCGGTCTGCGCGGAGGCCGTCGGCATCATGCAGACACTGACCGAGAAGACCGTCGCCTACTCCAAATCGAGGATCCAGTTCGGCGTACCGATCGGGAGTTTCCAGGCGCTGCAGCACCGCATGGTCGACATGCTCACAGCCTGCGAACAGAGTTACTCGCTGCTGCTCTGGGCGACTTCGAAGCATGCCGGTGGCGGCGATTCCCGCCGTGCCGTCAGCTCGATGAAGTACCAGGTCGGCACCGCCGGACGGCAGGTGGGCCAGGAAGCGGTGCAGATCCACGGCGCGATGGGCGTGACCTGGGAGCTCGACGTCGCACACTATTTCAAGCGGCTCACGACGATCGGCCAGATCTTCGGCAACGCCGACTGGCATCTCGACCGCGTCGCGGCCTGAGCGCGGCGCCGACAGGACTCCCGGGTATGTTCCCCGACAGCGTGGTCGCATTCTACGCCGCGCACCAGGGCTTGCTCTGGCTCACGACGACGATGCTGGACCTCGGCGGCACCGTAATCCTGTACCGCCTGTTCGGTAAAGCCGGGTTGCAGGTGGCGATCGCGACGGCGATCATCCTCGCGAACCTGCAGGGGCCGAAACTCACGGTCATCTTCGGCTTCGAGACCAGCCTCGGTGTCATCTTCTATTCCAGCATCTTCTTCGCCACCGACGTGCTCTCGGAGAACTACGGCAAGGCCGAGGCCAACAAGGCCGTCTGGATGGGTTTCGCGGTCAGCGTCATCGTCCTCGTGATGCTGAGCGCTGCGTTGCTGTACCTGCCGAGCGACAAACCGGGTTCGGCCGAATTCTCCGCGTCGATACAGGATGCTTTCTCGACGATCGTCAATTACACGCCGCGCTTCGTCGCGGGCTCGCTGCTCGCCTACATCGCCAGCCAGAGCTTCGATGTCTGGGCGTTCCACAAGATCCGCTCGATCACCGGAACGCGCTGGCTGTGGCTGCGCAACAATCTTTCGACGATGACGTCGCAAGTCATCGACACCGGGATCTATACGCTGGTCGTCTGGGCCGACATCCTCGGCTACCGGCGGGCGCTGGCGCTTGGCTTCGCGAAGTACGGCTTCAAGTTCGCAATCGCGCTCATCGACACGGCGTTCATCTACTGGGCACGGCGCTCGTTCCTGCGCCGGCACCCGGCGGACGGCGAGGCCGCCTGATAGAATCCGGGAATCACTCATGCGGCAGCGGGCGATTGAAACCATCGGGCGTCATAACCATCACGACGGATTTCGGCCATAAGGGTCCCTTTGCCGCGGTGATGAAAGGCGTGATCCTGGACCGCTTCCCGGCGGCACGGATCGTCGACCTGATCCACGAGATCCCGCCGCAATGGCCTCCCGAGGCAGGGTTCTGGGTTAACCTCTGCTACGGATACTTCCCGCGCGGCACGGTGCACCTGGCGATCGTGGATCCCGGCGTCGGCACCGGCCGTGACATCCTGATCGTCGAGCACGACGGACACTGGTTTATGGCGCCGGACAACGGCTTGCTGGCGCGCTTGCTGGACGCGGAGGACGGTGCCCGGATCTTCAAGCTCGACGCCGGCGCGCCGGCGAGGCTTGGCATCGGCACGCCCAGCGCGACCTTCCACGGCCGCGACATCTTCGCTCCCGTCGCCGCAGAGCTCGCGGCGGGTCGGACCACGTCGGCGAAGCTGGGGACCCCGAGCCGCGAATGGGTCCCGGCCTGGATCGACGAGCCGGAGGTGGCATCCGGTCGCATCGCAGGCGTCGTCGTCACGATCGATACTTTCGGCAACCTGATCAGCAATATCGCGGGCCGTTTGCTGGACGGAATCGACGAGCCGGTGGTTCAGATCGCCGGCCACACGTTCCCGATCCTGACGACTTACGGTCGTGCGCGGCCCGGTGACTACCTGGCGCTCGTCAATTCCTTCGGCATGCTGGAGGTCGCGCGCGCGGAGGGCAATGCAGCGGAAGGTCTCGGCACCGAGCGCGGCGCGCCGGTCATCGTGACGAAGCCGTCTCCGGTTTAGCGGCCTGACCCTGTAACTGCAGCTCGGCGCTTTCGATCTTCGCCCAGGAGTCGCGCAGCGTGACGATTCGATTGAACACGGGAGTCGTTGCCGCATGTTCCTGCGCGTCGGTGCAGAAATAGCCCAGACGCTCGAACTGCACCGCCTCGCCCGGCGCGAGGGCGCGCAGTGAAGGCTCGAGCTTCGCCCGGGTCTCGTCGCAAGAATGCCGGTTGTACACCGACATGAAATCTTCAACCGCATTCGGATCGGCAACCGTGAACAGCCGATCGTACAGGCGCACGGTCGCGTCGACGGCGTGTTCTGCCGAGACCCAGTGGATCGTGCCCTTGACCTTGCGTGCGCCTCCGCTCGTGCCGCTGCGCGTGTCCGGATCGTAGCTGCAGTACAGCTCCACGACCTCGCCCGCATCGTTCGTCCTGAAATCGTCGCAACGTATGATGTAGCCGAACCGTAGCCGCACTTCCCCGCCCGGTTTCAGACGGAAGAACTTGCGCGGTGCCTGCTCGAGGAAATCGTCTCGCTCTATCCAGAGCTCGCGCGAAAACGGCAGCTCACGCGTGCCGAGCTCCGGGCGGTTCGGGTGGTTCAGCGCCTCCATCGTCTCGACCCGGTCTTGCGGATAGTTCGTCAACACGACTTTGACGGGGTTCAGCACCGCCATGCGCCGCTCGGCCGATCGATCAAGCTGCTCCCGGACGCAATTCTCGAGCACGCCCATCTCGATGAGCTTGTCCTTCTTTGTCACGCCGCCGCGCCGCACGAACTCGCGCAGCGCATCGGCCGGGTACCCGCGCCGGCGCATGCCCGCAATGGTCGGCATGCGCGGATCGTCCCAGCCCGAGACCACGCCGTTCTCGACCATCGCGTTCAGCTTGCGTTTGCTGGTGATCGTGTAGGCGAGGTTGAGGCGCGAGAATTCGATCTGCCGCGGCCGGTGCGGCGGTTTGAGCCGATCGAGAAACCAGTCGTACAGCGGCCGGTGATCCTCGAACTCGAGCGTGCACAAGGAATGGGTGATGTGTTCGTACGCGTCCGACATCGTATGTGCGAAATCGTACATCGGGTAAATGCACCACTTGTCGCCGGTGCGCTGATGCGGGACGTGGCGGATACGATACAGCGCCGGATCACGTAGATTCATGTTCGGCGATGCCATGTCGATTTTCGCACGCAATACGTGCTCGCCGTCGGCAAACTCGCCGGCACGCATGCGCCGGAACAGGTCCAGGTTCTCTTCGACGGAGCGATCCCTCCACGGGCTGTTCCTGCCGGGTTCGGTCAGCGTACCCCGATACTCCCGGATCTCGTCGGCGCTCAGGTTATCGACGTAGGCCACGCCGAGCTCGATCAGTCGTTCCGCCGCCTCGTAAATCCGGTCGAAATAGTCGGACGCATGCGTCAGCCGGTCACCCCAGTCGAAGCCGAGCCAGTGCACGTCGCGTTCGATGGCACGGACGTATTCCTCCCGCTCCTTGCCGGGATTGGTGTCGTCGAGACGCAGGAACGTCCTGCCGTCATTCTCCTCGCCCACGCCGAAATTGAGGCAGATCGACATGACGTGGCCGACGTGCAGATAGCCGTTCGGCTCTGGCGGGAAGCGGGTCACGATCTCGTGGTGCTTGCCGGACTCCAGATCGTCGTGAATGATCTGACGGATGAAGTCCCGGGGCTGTGCATCGCTCATACGGTCAATCGGAACTGTAAGAAGTGCGCTATTTTACGCACGTTGTCCGGCCATGCGGCAACCGGACGCTGCCCGGGAAGGTTTACGGGCCCGAGTTTTCTGTACAATAGCGCGCCTTGCGGGATGCCTTTGTATCAGTAATCACCGGAACGAGCGATGCCGACCATTACCCTGCCTGACGGCTCCAGCCGGCAATACGACGCCGCCGTCACCGGCGCCGACATCGCGGCGAGCATCGGCAAGGGCCTGGCGCGCGCCGCCGTCGCCGTGCGTGTCGACGGCCAGCTTCGCGACCTGACTCGCGCTATCGAGACCGATGCCGACGTCGAGATCGTGACCCGCGATTCGGATGACGGCCTCGAGCTGCTGCGTCACGATGCGGCACACGTGCTCGCCGAGGCCGTCAAGGAATTGTGGCCGGCCACGCAGGTGACGATCGGACCGGCAATTGAGAACGGCTTCTACTACGACTTCTCCCGCGAGGAACCCTTCACAGAGGACGATCTCTCCGTTATCGAGACGCGCATGAAGGAGATCGTCGACCGGGACGAGGCGATCTCCCGCGAGGTCTGGGAGCGTGACGCCGCGGTCGAATTCTTCCGCGGCATCGGCGAGGCGTACAAGGCCGAGATCATCGCGGACATCCCGGCCGGCGAGACGATCACCCTGTACCGGCAGGGTGAATTCATCGATCTGTGCCGCGGCCCGCATTTGCCGTCGACCGGCAAGCTCGGCAAAGCCTTCAAGCTGACGCGGGTATCCGGTGCGTACTGGCGGGGCGATTCCAATAACGAGATGCTGCAGCGCGTGTACGGTACCGCGTGGTCGAATGAAAAACAGCTGCGCGATTACCTGACGATGCTCGAGGAGGCCGAGAAGCGCGACCACCGGCGGCTCGGCAAGACCATGGATCTGTTCCATTTCCAGGAAGAGGCGCCCGGCGCCGTCTTCTGGCATCCGCGGGGCTGGACGCTGTTCCAGACCCTCATCGACTTCATGCGGCGCAGCCAGAATGCGGCGGGCTACCGGGAGATCAACACTCCGGAACTGATGGACCGCTCACTGTGGCAGGCTTCCGGGCACCTGCAGACCTTCGGCGACAACATGTTCACGACCGAAACTGTCGACGGCAAGCACTACGCGATCAAGCCGATGAACTGCCCCGGTCACGTGCAGGTATTCAAGCAGGGAATCAAGAGCTATCGGGATCTGCCGCTGCGATTGGCTGAATTCGGCAAGTGTCACCGCTACGAACCGTCCGGAGCACTGCATGGCATGATGCGCGTCCGCGCTTTCACGCAGGACGATGCGCACATCTTCTGTACGCCGGATCAAATCACCGCCGAGTCTCTCGCCGTCTGCGATCTGATTCTCGGCATCTACCGGAGTTTCGGTTTCGAGGACGTGCGCATCAAGTTCGCGGATCGTCCCGCCGTGCGCGTCGGCGACGATATGGTCTGGGATCAGGCCGAACAGGCCCTGAAGCAGGCGCTGGAAGTCGCCGGCCTGGACTACTCCTACAACCCGGGCGAAGGCGCCTTCTACGGACCGAAGCTCGAGTTCGTACTGCGCGACGCGATCGGCCGTGACTGGCAATGCGGCACGCTGCAGGTCGACCTCAACATGCCGGGAAGGCTGGATGCCACCTACATCGGTGAGGATGGCGCCAAGCATTTCCCGGTCATGCTGCACCGTGCGATCTTCGGATCCCTGGAGCGCTTCATCGGAATCCTGATCGAGCATCATGCAGGCAACCTGCCGCTGTGGCTGGCGCCGGTGCAGGTCAAGGTGCTGACGATCACCTCCGATGCCGACGACTACGCAGAGGAAGTGCTGCGCCGCCTCCGGGCCGCCGGGCTGCGTGCCGAGAGCGATACCCGCAACGAGAAGATCTCCTACAAAGTGCGCGAGCACAGCGTGGAGAAGATCCCGGTACTGTTCGCGGTCGGCCAGCGTGAAGTCGAGGGTGGCAATGTCGCCGTGCGGCGACTGGGTTCCAAAGAGCAGCCGGTATTGCCGCTCGACGAAGCCATCGCCCTGCTGGCCGACGAAGGCACCGGACCCACGCCTGCAAGCTGATCCCGGCACTGCCCCGTCGCCGTGAACCCGATGGCTTTCTTCGGTCCTGACCGCGAGAGCGGTGAATGTGATGCGCAAGCCAATTCGACTGTGCGCCGTGTCACAAATTCGAGAATAAGCCGCCCGCCCTTGTCCGCTCGGATGAAACGCGAGGATATACTTTCGCAACGCAAGGAGAGCGCAGGCCATTCAACATAACAATCTGGAGAGGTCCGGGTGTCGCTGGAACATTTCAAAACTCAAGTGTTGCTGCTGCACAGTGAACAGAGCACCCTGGACAGACTGAGTACCGGATTCAACGATCGCTACACGGTCCACTGCGCAACGAGCGGCAGCGAGGCGCTGAACACACTCGGCGAGACCCAGATCGACATCATCGTCACGGCGCAGGATCTGCCAGGCATGAGTGGACTGGAAGCGCTGCGCGAAGCGAAGAAGCGTTCGCCCGAAACGATCGGCATCCTGCTCGCCGGGAATGACGACGAGGATCTCGAAGCGCTGGTCGGCGACAAGGAAGTCTTCCAGATCGTGCGGGGCAGCGTGACGCCGGACACGCTCAAGGGCCTCATCGACGGCGTGACGCGCCAGGCCCGGCTGCTCGCGCTTGCCGAGTCGGCAAACGACACGACGGCGAACCTCGACGAGTCCATGGGCGAACATATCGTCATGGAGACGTCGGAGAACGGTTCCACAATCATTTCCGACGGCACGGGACGCATGCCGCGGCTCGACCCGAAGAAGATTGCGGCCGCAGTGAACATCGGGGCGCGATCCGTCGACGTACTCGTACTGACCAGGGACGACGAATTCCTGGCGACGGTGAAAGAGTCGGCGCGCGGACTGCACAATGTCATCTATGCCAATACCGTGAGCCAGGCAGACGACGCCGTGCGCAAACACAAGATCGGCGTCGCCGTCATCGATGCGGCCATGGTCGGCTCGAACGTCGAAGACCTGACCTTGCATCTGCGGTCGGGGTCGTCTCGCCTGGTCTCAATCGTCGCCGGCCGTCGCGACGACGGCGAGATGCTGATGGACCTCATCAATCGCGGCAAGGTCTACCGCTTTCTCCTGAAGCCCGTGTCGCCGGGCCGTTCGCGGCTCGCGATCGAAGCCTCGGTCAGACATCACCTCGAGGCGCCCGACAGCGCATTCCAGAAGGCGGGGAAAGTCGCACCCATGCCGCTCGAGAAGTTCGATCTCGTGCCGGAGATCAAGGCCGACCCGGGTCCGGCGGCGAAGTCCCGCAGACAGCCGGCACCGAAAGAATCGCCCACGACGGTGGCCGCGGATAAACCGAAACCGGCCAGCAAGGAAGAGCCCAGGCCGGCGCCTGTCACGAAACCGCCGAAGGTGCAGAAGCACAAGCCCGGCAACGACAAAGCCAGCGCCGTCAGGGAGAAACCAAAGGCCGTCGAACCCAAACGGCCGGAACCCGCCGCGTGCAAACCGGACGCACCGAAGCCGAAACGGTCGGGCATCGTCGCCAAACGCGACGAGGCCCTGTCGCATCTCGACGAGCGTCTCGGCGACGCCTTCGGCGTTGGCGACACGAGCTTTACCGAGACCGTCACGGGGCTGGTGCGGTCCGTCAGCAAAACCCTCTCGCGCCGCAAGAAGGCACCCGACTCTTCCGAACCGGCCTCGCCGCCGAAGGTCGAGCCTGAGCTGGCTCCCAGGGTCCAGCGCGAGCCGCTCCCCAGGGTCGAACCCGCGCCACCCCCCAAGGTCGAACCAGCGCCGCTCCCCAGGGTCGAGCCGTCCCCGGCGCTCAAGATCGAGCCCGTGCCCGAACGGCCGTCTGCGGCCGCATCCGGCGGCTCGCTCATCCGCAAGCCCATGCTGCTCGGTACGGGCCTGGTCGCGATCCTGGCGGTCGTCGGTGTCTCGTACTGGCTCTTCAGCGGGTCCGGCAGCGCCGTCGACACGGCGCCGCAAGTATCGGACAAGCCGCCGCCTTCGAAGGTCTCCATCACCGAGGCGGAACCGGTACTCGAAGACACCGAATCGGCGCAGCCGCTCGCACAGCAGCCGGCCGAGGAGCCCGTGGACCTCGGACCCGACATCGACGCCCTGCTCGATGCACCGCGCCGCGCCGCCCTGGCCGGCAGGATCTATGCTCCCGAAGGCGACAACGCCATCGAGCTGTACATGCAGGCCCGCAAGACGCTTCCGGACAACGCCACGGTCGAATCGGAATTTGCCGATACGATCGACAAGGCACTCGGCATGGTCGAGAGCGCCTTGCTCGAACAGCGCTTCGACGACGCGGAGCTTGCACTTCGGCAGGTGGCCCTCGTGGATCCGGGCAACACGCGCCTGCCGTTCCTCAATGCACAGCTCACACAGACGCGTCTGCGCGTATCCCTCGAGAGCGCACGGGCGGCGATTCGCGAGACCCGTTTCGAGGACGCGAAGACGGCCCTGGACGGGGCGCGCGAACTCGCCGGCGGCGACACCGATGAGATCCGGTCGGTCTCCGACGAACTCGTCAAGGCCTTGAGCCAGCAACGCGTCGGCGATCTGCTCGCGCGAGCGAACGCACGCCTCGAGGAAGGCAAGCTCGTCACGCCGTCCAACGACAACGCCCGCTACTACTTCGAGGCCGCGCTCTCGAACGACCCCGGCAACGCCGCAGCCCGGCAAGGTCTGATCGCCGTCGCGAGCAAACTCGTGCTGCACGCGCGCGCCCAGATCGACGCCGGCAATCTCGACGCAGCCGACGACCTGCTGGCCGATGCCCGCCAGCTCGACCCGGCCAGCGGCGAGCTCGACGCCACCAGGGGCGCCCTGCAGGACGCTCGCCAGCGCGAGGAACAGAAACGCATCGCGGCTCGCAAGGCACAAGTCGAACGCGAGGCCGCGGAACGTGAGGCCGCGGAGCGCCAGGCCGCGGAACGGGCGGCCGCCGAGAAGGCCGCCGCCGAGGCACAGGCCGCCGATCTGGCTGCCGCCGAACTCGCGGCAGCCCGCCGCGCCGCGGCCGCCCGAACCGCACAACAGGGCGCCACCACGCTGCCGGCTTCGTCGCCGGCGGTAAGGTCTGCGGCAAGCCAGGCATCGACGCCGGCTGCACCGCCCCAGAGCACGACGGCCCGGCCCGGCGAGACCTCACAGCGCAGCGACACGCCGCCCGTCGAAGCGACCCCTGCCGATACCTCGTCTGCCGCATCGGAACCCACCCCGACGCCGGAACCGATGGCTCGCAACGACGCGACGGAGCCGACCTCGCAATTCGCGGCGATCCCGTCCGGGACTCCGGTCCGGACGGCGCCCCCGCCACAGCAGCGGGCGGCGGAGCCGCAGCCGTCAGACAACCCCGTCTCGCTCAGCACACTGAAGCGCACCCGATACGTCGAGCCGAAATACCCCTACTCCGCGGAGCGCCGCGGAATCTCGGGCTGGGTGGATCTGGTGTTCACGGTGGATATCGACGGCACCGTGCGTGACGTCGTCGTCCGCAATGCCGATCCAGCCGACGTCTTCGACAATGCCGCCATCAGCGCCGTGGAAGACTGGGAGTTCGAACCCGTACTCGAGAATGGCGTCGCGATCCAGAAGCGCGCGACCGTGCGCATGATGTTCAAGGTGCAATAGACGCACTGCCGCTCCACCCCGGAACGGATTGCTCCACACTGGACTAATTCGTCTGCTGACGCTACCGTTTACCGGTCAGCTAACTCCCGGGGGAGCGGCGCTTGGACCTGCAACAATCGACCGGCGACGACAAGCCGGCACGCAAAATACAACAGCGCAGTGCCTTGACACAGCAGAAGCTGCTCGATGCAGCCATCGAGGCATTTTCGGAAAACGGATTCAGGGGCACATCCACCCGCGAGATTGCGAACCGGGCCGGCGTCCACCATCCGCTGATCACCTACCACTTCAGGAACAAGGATCGCCTCTGGCGTGCATCCGTCGACAGCATCTTTCGGGAATTCAGTGCGCAGCTGGTCGCGACCATCAGCGAGGTGGCGGGATTGGATCCGAAGGCGCGGGCGGCTGCCCTCATCCGCTGCTACGTGAATCATTCCAGCCGCCATCCTGCATTGCACAAGGTCATACTGCAGGAATCGAGCGCCCCCAGTGACCGGCTCGACTGGCTCATCGAGACGCACCTCCGGCCCATGTATGACTCCTGGGTCCAATCGCTGGTCGAACTTCAGGACACGGGCGTGGCACCGCAGGGCAATCCGGCCTTGTTATACAACATGATTCGGGTGTCTGCCGGCGGCTTGCTGGCCCTCAAACTGGAGGTCAAGGGCACGACCGGCATCGATCTCGACGACGACCGGCATATCGACGAACTCGCGGACATCATCATCCGCGTGTTTCTTCCGAACGAGCCTCCCCAATAGTCCGACCGCGGCTCAGGTAGCCTTGCATCTCGGCAACGATGGACAGCGCGATCGGGCCGGGCCCCCGACCGCCGAGATCGAGGCCCGCGGGACCCCGCAACCGCCCGCCTAGGTCTCCAGCCTGGGCACCGAGTTCTGCGAGCAGGCGCGCGCGACGGGCCGGCGGTCCCAGCAAACCCACGTATCCGACATCGGTGCCGGCGAGTTGCCGCAGGTAGCTGCGGTCACTCACGAGGTGGTGGCTCATGACGATGGCGAGGTCGAACGACGCCAGGTCGAGCGTTTCGGCCAGGGCATCGGCGGGGATACAGAGCGCCGCCACGGCGCCCGCGAAGTCGCCGTTATCGATGTAAGCGGGCCGGTGGTCCGCGACGGTACACCGCCAGCCGAGTTGCGCGGCAAAACGCACCAGGGGCTCCGCATCCGGTCCGGCGCCGAGGACCAGCAGCCTCGGCGGCGGAGACAAGACCGCGAGCAGCACCAGCGCTTGTGCCCGCCCGGACCGGACACGGGTCGTGGCCGATCTGCCGGCCGCGAGCGCCCGGCGCGCCGGTCCGGTCAGCTCCGCGAGCAGCTCGTCCGGGATACCGAAGTTTGCGACGTCCTCGTCATCGACGATACAGGCGGCGCCGGGCGTCGCGGTGCCCGCTGCCGCATCGATAACGGTCGCGACGACGACGGGACGCGTACCGTCCAGGGCCTCCGCGATCCCGGCGAACGGTGCATACTCGCGCTCCGGTCGCACCGCCTGCAGGAATACCCGGATCATGCCGTCGCAACCGACCCCCATTCCCCAGAGCTCGTCGTCGCGGGCGAGGTCGTAGGTGACGGTCTGCGGCGTGCCGGATTCGAGCACGACTCGAGCCCTGGCCGCGAGGTCACCCTCGAGGCAACCGCCGGACAGCATGCCCCGGAATACGCCGTTGCCGTCGATGAGAAGATGCGCGCCGGATTTGCTGTAGGTCGAGCCGCGGGTCTCGAACACGGTCGCGAGCACCAGCGGCTCGCCGCGCGCCCGTCGGGCCGAGAAGAATTCCAGTAAGGCCGACGGCGTCACGGCCAACTCGTCAGGGTATATCGGTATGCCATAGCGATCTCGGGTGCACGGGCTGCGGCACTTGAAATGCGGCCGCCCGGCGCCCACATCGGTTCTCCGGGAAATCAAGGAGACTGATTATGACTCATACCGCCACGCGGCCCATAGCCGTAAGCGATGCCGATTTCGACAGCACGGTCCTGAAATCGGACACGCCCGTACTCGTCGATTTCTGGGCCGAATGGTGTGGCCCTTGCCGGGCGCTCGGACCGGTCATCGAGGCGCTGTCCGGGGACTACGACGGACGCGTGAAGATCGCCAAGGTGGACGTGGACAGGAATCAGCGCGTCGCGATGCAGTACGGGATCCGTTCCATCCCGACAGTCCTGCTGTTCGACAAGGGTCGGGTCGTGGACAGCTTCATCGGCGTACGGCCCAAAGCCGCCTACGCCGCTTCGCTGGATCGCGCACTGGACGCAGGCGCGTAGTCCCGCCGCGGGCAGTCACTCGCCCGCCCGTGTTGCATACAGGTACAGCATTTCCATCGCGATGTGTGCCGCGGCCAGCGCTGTAATCTCACCGACATCGTACGCCGGCGCGACCTCGACGACATCCATGCCGACGACGTTGATGCCGCGCAGGGCGCGCAGGATCGCCATCGCCTGGAAGCTGCTCAGCCCGCCACAGACGGGAGTCCCGGTCCCCGGCGCGAAACTCGGATCGAGGCAGTCGATATCGAAAGTCAGGTAGACGGGTCGGCCGCCCGTGACATCGCGGACACGCTCGGCGACAGCGTCCGTGCCGTGCGCATTTACCCAGGGCACATCGATGACGTTGAACCCCATGGTGTCCGCGTTCGTCGTCCTGATGCCGATCTGTACCGATCGGGCCGGATCGACGAGCCGCTCCTTCGCCGCGTAGTGGAACATCGTGCCGTGGTCGACGCGCCCGCCTTCGTCAGGCCAGGTATCGCTGTGCGCGTCGAAGTGCACGAGTGAGAGGGCATCGCCGTGCTGTCCCGCATGCGCCTTGAGCAGCGGGTAGGAGATGAAATGATCCCCGCCCAGCGACAGCAGCCCGGCTCCGCTGCCGATGATGGACGCGGCATGGGTCGCTATCGTCCCCGCGACCGTTTCCGGCCGGCCGTGGTCGAACAGGCAATCCCCGTAATCGATGACCGCCAGCCGGTCGAAGGGATCGAACTCCATCCCGTAAGGCTTCTCCCACGCCATGATCGTCGAAGCGGCCCGGATGGCGCGCGGGCCGAAGCGCGCGCCCGGCCGGTTCGTCGTCGCCGTATCGAGCGGCACGCCGGCGACGACGACGTCGACACCGTCGAGATCGCGCGTGTACTTGCGGCGCATGAAGGAGGTCGCACCGCCGTAGGTCGGTTCGGGTGTCGTCCCGTACAGGCCGTCGCGCAGGAAGGCATTGTCGTTGCCGAATTTATGCATCAATCGCTGCGCGCGTGAGATCCAGGCACTTCCAGGCCTTCTCGATCAACTCGTCGGCCTCGGCGTGAGAGAGGACGAACGGCGGCGCCACCACGATCGTGTCGCCCACCGCGCGCATGACCAGCCCGTTGTCGACAAGGATGTCCCGGCAGATCGTGCCGACACCCTGCTTCTCGTCGAAGCGCTCGAGCGGATCCCTGGATTTCACGAGTTCGAGTGCGCCGATCAGTCCGAGCATTCGCGTCTCTGCGACCAGCGGGTGGTCTGCGAGCTTGCGCCAGCGTTCCTGCAGATACGGTCCGATGTCGTCGCGGACCCGCTCGATGAGCTTCTCCCGCTTCAGGATCTCCAGGTTCGCGATGGCGACGGCGCAGGCGGCGGGATGCCCCGAATACGTGTAGCCGTGGAAGAATTCACCTCCCTTGTCGATCAGCACGTCAGCCACGCGGTCCGACACCATGACACCGCCCAGCGGCAGGTAGCCCGACGTGACACCCTTCGCGAACGGCATGAAGTCCGGCCGGGTACCGTAGTAGTCGGCGCCGAACCATGCGCCCAAACGCCCGAAGCCGGTGATCACCTCGTCTGAAATCAGCAGGATCCCGCGTTCGTCGCAGATCCGTTGCACCTCCGGCCAGTAGGTCGCCGGCGGGATGATGACCCCCCCCGCGCCCTGCACGGGCTCGCCGATGAAGGCCGCGACCTTGTCCGCGCCGAGCTCGTCGATCTTGTCCTCGAGCGCCCGGGCGACCGCAATACCGAACTCGTCCGGCGCGAGACTGCGATCGCTGCCGAACCAGTAAGGCTGGTCTATGTGCACGATGCCCGGGATTGGCAGCCCGCTCTGCGCATGCATCGCCTTCATACCGCCGAGACTCGCGGCCGCCACGGTCGAGCCGTGGTAGGCATTCTTGCGGCTGATGATGGTGTGCCGTTGCGGCTGCTCCATCAGGTCCCAGTAGCGCCGGACCATGCGCACGACCGTGTCGTTGGCCTCGGATCCCGAGCCGGCGAAGAACACATGGTTGAACTGAGGCTGGCTGACCTCGCGCAACATTGCCGCGAGTTCGATCGCGGGTGGATGTGCGCACTGGAAGAAATTGTTGTAGTACGGCAGCTCGTGCATCTGCCGCGTGCAAGCATCGATCAGTTCTTCGCGGCCGTATCCGGAGTTGACGCACCAAAGCCCCGACATGCCGTCGAGTATCTTGTTGCCGTTCGAATCGAATATGTACACGCCGTCGGCGTGCGTGATGATCCGCGAGCGCTTCTCGTGCAGCGCCTTGTGATCCGTAAACGGATGCAGATGATGTTTCCGGTCCAGCTCCTGCAGGTCCGGGCCGCTGCGTTTCTCGACTGCCGCCATATCCAGTACCTATCTCGAAAAAGCGTCGTTCGCTTCAGACGTTGAACATCAGGATCTCACGTTCCCATGGCGTGATGATTTCCTGAAACTCCCTGTATTCGCCGTCCTTCAGCGCGCAATAAAGGCTGACGAAACTGTCGCCGAGCATGCCGCGCATGGCTTCACTCGTCCGCAAAGCCTCGATTGCGGTATAGAGGTGGCGGTGCAGGCTGAACTCCATGCCGTAGGCGCTGCCCTCGATCGGAGCCGAGGGCGTCAGCCCTTCGACCATGCCAAGGTACCCACAGGCGAGCGTCGCAGCAAGGGCGAGATAGGGATTGACATCCGAGCCTCCGACACGGTTCTCGATGCGCCGGTTCGCGGCGTCTGCATCGGGTACCCTGAGCCCTACGGTACGGTTGTCGACCGCCCAGGCGAGGTTGACCGGCGAATCCCAGGGATCCAGGAATCGCCGGTACGAATTCACATAGGGCGCGAAGATCACCATCGCCTCCGGGATGTATTTCTGAAGTCCTGCGATGAAACCGTAGAAAAGCTCGCTCGCCTCGCCGCTCTCCTTCGAGAAGATGTTGTTGCCGTCCGTATCGACGATGCTCTGATGTATGTGCAGGGCGCTGCCCGCCTCCTTCGCCATCGGCTTGGCCAGGAACGTGGCGTGCATCTCGTGTTCGATCGCCGCCTCGCGCACCGTGCGCTTGAACAGGAACACCTGGTCGGCGAGGTCCACCGCATTGCCGTGCAGGAAATTGATCTCGAACTGCGCGGGTCCCATCTCCTGCGAAAGCGTGTCGATGCGGATGCCCTGCACCTCGCAGTAGGCATAGAGATCGTTGATGAACGGATCGAAGTCGTTCATCGTATCGATGCTGTACGGCTGCCTCCCGCCCGGCGTCCAGCCGAGCCGGCCCTCGGGCGGTTCGGCCTCCTCGTTGGGATCGGAATAGGCGCTCAGCAGGTAGAACTCCACTTCCGGTGCCACGACGGGTTTCCAGCCGCGCGCGTCGAACTTTGCCAGCACGTTGCGCAAGACGCCGCGAGGCGACACTTCGACGGGCGTGCCGTCGCGCCGGAAACAGTCGAGGAAAACCGAAGCCGCCGGATCGCTCGCCCACGGCACGGGCCGCAGGGTATCCGGATCCGGTGCCAACAGCATGTCCCGGTCCTCGACGTTGTTCGGGTCTTTGATGTAGTCGCCCGAGACCGTCTGCGAGAAGATGGCTTCCGGCATCTTCATCGGCCCCGACCCGAACTTGTCGGCCGGCACTACCTTGCCGCGCGCCGAACCCGCCATGTCGGGCACGAAGGCCTCGACGTCTTCGATCTTTCTTTCCTTCAGCCACGGCTGAAATACATCGTCCTTACTCACAATCCACCTGTCGTTGTGCCGCATACTCCCTGCATGCATCGCCAAAAGCCCCGAAAATAGCCATCGAGAACGGATTCTCGGTCACCCTCCACTCCGGGTGCCATTGCAGGCCCAGCGCGAATCCGGGCATGCTGTCCACCCGATAGGCCTCGATCAGTCCGTCGTCCGCGACCGCCTCGACCGTGACGCCCTCCGCGAGTCTTGCGACTCCCTGCGAATGCAGCGAATTCACCATGACGCTCGACGTGCCCGCGAGCTTCTCCAGGATGCCGCCGGCGACGAGGTTCACCGGATGCACCGGCGCATACTGCACGTCGAGCGGCTGGTCCGGCTTTTCGCGGTGATCGTGATATCCGGCCACCTCGTGCACCTTCTGATGGAGCGTGCCGCCGAGCGCGACGTTCAGCTCCTGGAAGCCACGGCATACGGCCAGCAGCGGCACGCCGGACTCCATCGCACGCCGCGCGAGCGGCAGCGTCACCGCGTCCCGATGCGGGTCGTGCAGCGTCCCGGGGGTGCTCGACTCGCCACGGTAGTGATGCGGCTCGACGTTGGACGGGCTGCCGGTCAGGAGGACGCCGTCGATCTCGGCGAGGACGTCGTCGACCGCCAGGTGCTCGGCCAATACGGGAATGACGAAAGGCAACGCGCCGGCGCCGTCGATCAGGGCCTTCAGGTACTTCTCACCCACTGCGTGGAACGGGTGCGGCTCGATGATCTTGCGGTCCGCCGGCACTCCAATTACCGGTCTCCGATGCATATGGGGACGAACCCCGGTACTCCCTGATTTATCCGCTGCAGGCCAGCATACGTGAGCCGCCGTGAGGGTGGAAGGGTTGGTCACACGGGCCAGCGGAGGGGCGGCCGCCTCCGCCGTTGCCGGCTTCGCGGCCATCCCCACCACCGGCCCCTGCCGGGTTATGTGGAACGTAAACTGCAGGAGCGGCGCTTGTCGCCGCGACCGGTCGGGCTCTTATCCCCGCGAGGGGGAAGGCGCCCCTCCTACAGGCCGCGGAGGTGCTCGTCCGGGCGGCGGCCGAAGAAGCGCAGGATGCCGACGAGCAGCACAGCGCCGACGATCATGCCGACCCACGGCGGCATCCCGAATCCGCAGGGTATGGTGCCGACGAGGATGGCGACCGCGCCGACGATCAGCGCATAAGGCATCTGCGTGCGCACGTGCTCGATGTGATCGCATCCGCTCGCGATCGAGGACAACACGGTCGTATCCGATATGGGCGAGCAATGGTCGCCCCAGACGGCACCGGCGAGTACGCAGGAGATCGACGAGTACAGTACGTGCATCTCCTCCTCGCCCGTATACCCGTGCACGGTCAGTACCGCCCAGGTCAACGGGATCACGAGCGGCACGAGTATGCCCATCGTGCCCCAGCTCGTGCCAGTCGCGAACGACGTCACGGCCGCGAGCACGAAGACGACGGCCGGCACCAGGCTCACCGGCAGCGTCTCGCCGAGTACCGAGATCAGGTAGCCCTTCGCATTCATGTCCTGCGTGACCGCGGACATGGACCAGGCGAGCACCAGCACGATCATGCCGAACAGCGTCGCCCGCGCGCCGCCGTACCAGGCATCCACGGTCTCGTGCGCGCTCAGGATGCGCTGTCCGATCGACATCCCCGCCGCCACGATGGCGCTGACGAAGGACGACCACATCATCGCCTTGTACGGATCGGAGGAACCGATGATGTCCCGGATGGTGTCCCCCTCGCCGGTGACGTACATGCTCACACCGAGCCCGCCGATCAACACGAAGATCGGCACGAAGGCATTGATCGCACGCAGCGGGATGCCGTGTTTCGGTTCCAGCGTGTCGGCATCCATCGCCGGCAACGCGCCGGCGGACCGGGACTGCACCTGGCCTTCCCGCGCCCTCCGCTCGGCCTTGTACATGGGCCCCAGGTCGCGGTCCATCACGGCGACCGCCAGCACGAAGACCACGGCGAAGATGGGATAGAAGCTGTACGGGATCGTGTGCAGGAACACGGCGTATGCCTGGCCCGAGAGGTCGTCGATGTCGGCCATGGCCTCACCGATGAGGCTGACCTGGTAACCGATCCACGTCGTGATCAGCGCGACGCAGACGACGGGGGCGGCCGTGGAGTCGACGATGTAGGCGAGCTTCTCTCTCGAGATCTTCAGGTGATCCGTGATCGGCCGTGCGGTGTTGCCGACGACGAGCGTATTCGCATAGTCGTCGAAGAAGATCATGAGGCCCATGAGCCATACCGCGACCTGACCGCCGACGGCGGTCTTTGCGCGGCTGACGACCACGCGCACGATGCTGCCCATGCCGCCGTTGCGGGTGATGATGCCCACCATGCCGCCGATCATCATCGTGAACAGGATGACTGCGGCATGATCTGCGTCGGCCATGGACCCGGCAATGAACACGGCGAAGACGTCGAGGAGTCCCTTGAGCGCACCCAACAGGCTGAATCCCTGCAACACCGTCGCGCCGAGCCACAGGCCGAGGACGAGTGCGGGTACGACGTTGCGGGCGAGCAGTGCGACCAGGATCGCAAGGAATGCCGGCATCAGTGACACCCAGCCCGGCAGGATGCGCAACGGTGCGCTGGCCGTTTCGCCGGCGCTTGCCACTTCGATCGTTACGGACCCGGGATGCTCGACCAGGACCTCGTCGAATTCGGCGTGCCCCGTCTCGTCTGCCGTCGCATGGTGCACGCTTTCGCCGACACTCAGAGCCACGTCCGCGCCGGGCGCTGCGCCGCTGACGACGATCTCGGCCGGTACGGAGGTGAGTCCTATCTTCGGAGTCTCGATATCGACGGCCCGTGCCGCGGGGGACCAGGCGATGACAGCGAGGACGGTCGTAATGACGAGGGAGTACAGGCTGCGCTTATTGATGTTCTTGTTCCATACGCATGTGTTCCCGGAATACTAGCACGCTGTACAATGGCGCAGCCATGGCACGAGATAACAGGAATCCATTGAGCGCCGAGCTGCGCAGCCTGCTGAAGCGTTTTCCCGATACCGTCACGATGGAACTGCTCGTGCCGGATATCCTCGGAATCCTCAGGGGCAAGCGGATCCGCCGTTCGAGTTTCGAGAAAGCCTGCACCGAACCGTTCTGGTTCTGTGCGGGCACGGTCGTGATGGGCGCGCTCGGCGACGTCCTCCCGGGCATGCTCGGCGACGGCGACGGCGATCCGGACGTACCCTGTCGCCTCGTCCCCGGCAGTATAGCGCCGGTGCCCTGGGCCCGGAGACAGACCGCGCAGGCGCTGTTCCGCCTGTTCGACGCGGACGACAGGCCGTTCTTCGCGGATCCTCGCGCGGTACTCGAGCGCGCGCTCGCGCCGCTGCGCAAGATGGGTCTGACGGCCGTGATGGCGACGGAACTCGAGTTCTACCTGCTGGATGCGAAGGCAAACAAGCCACGGCCGAAGGCGCCGCCGGTACCCGGCATCGGCCGTCCCCAGCCCGGTCCGCAAGTCTATCATCCTGACGACCTCTGGCAGGTCGAACAATTCCTCGACGAGATCTATGAATTCTGTGATGCGCAGGGGATCCCCGCCGACACCGCGACGTCCGAGTTCGGTCCCGCGCAGTTCGAGATCAACCTGTTGCACGTCGACGATCCGATCCTGGCCTGCGATCACGCCGTAATGCTGAAGCGCATCGTGAAAACCGTGGCGGCACGGCATGGCTTCGTCGCCTGCTTCATGGCAAAACCGTTCGCCGAAAATTCCGGTAGCGGCCTGCACATCCACATGAGCCTCGTCGACCGGCAGGGCCGGAATTATTTCTCGCAGGACAAGGAGAGCCTGGCCAGCCCGCCGTTCTCGGCACGCTTGCGTCATGCCGTCGGGGGACTGCTGAAGACGATGCCCGAGGCAACCGCCGTCTTCGCGCCGAATGCGAACTCCTATCGCCGGCTGCTGCCGGAGTATTTCGCTCCCGTGGAACCGAACTGGGGAGTCAATCACCGCGCCGTCGCCATCCGTATCCCGCAGTCGGACGCCGGCAATTTGCGATTCGAGCACCGCGTCGCGGGTGCCGATGCCAATCCCTATCTGGTCACCGCCGCGGTCGTCGCGGGCGTGCATCACGGACTCAAGAGCAAGTGCGACCCGGGACGGATGATCGCGGAAGGCGAACTCGTGAAGCTGAAGACGAAGATTCCCGACCGCTGGGAAGCGGCACTGGACAAGTTCTCGCGGAGCCGGGTCCTGCCGCAATACCTCGGCGAAGACTATTGCCGGCTGTACCTGGCGCACCGGCGCGCCGAATCCCGAAATTTCCACAACGTCGTCGGCACCAAGGATTTCGACTGGTACCTGCGGGCCGTGTGAACCGCCGGAATCAGTCGTGCTCCGCCGCGCGGGCGAGATCGCCCTCGATCGAGCGGGAAGCGCGATAGAAATGCCACGCTGCCCACGGCAATAGTACGCTGCCCACGGCAAGCAGGCTGTAGCGCAGGGAGTCGGCACCGGCGAGCGGCACAAGCAGGTCACTCGAGATCCCCGTTACCCAGGGTCCCAGTGCGAGGCCGATGACATTGATCACCAGGATGAGGAGCGAAGAGGCGACGGCACGCATGCGCAGGGATACGAGACCCTGTGTCTGGGCGAAGACCGGCGCGAGATAGAAGCTCGAGGTCATGGTCGGGACGATGGCCAGAATCAGGCACAGGACAGCGGACGGCGCGAGGAACATCGCCGCATAGAGCACGGTCGTCGTGAGCGCCACGGACGCGATGAATACCAGCGAACGGCGGTGACCGCTGCGCCCGATCCGATCACAGAAGACTCCGCCCATGTAAAAGCCGAAGCCACCGGCCAGGCCATAGATCGGTCCCAGCCACGAGCCGGCGATTGCAACTTCGATCTCGAAGCTGCGGTGCATGAAGCTCGGCAGCCAGGACAAGATCGAATAACCGACGAATGAACTCAGACCGGCACCGAGCGCCATATGCAGGAACGACCGCCGCGCAAGGAGAAAACCCAACACGACCGACACGGCGGGACGGGCACCGCTGTCGCTGCGGGCCTCGGACTCGCCGCGCGCGGGCTCGCGAAGGGTGAAACGCAGCAGGAGTGCAACGACCAGCCCCGGTAATCCCACCAAAAAGAATGCCTCACGCCAGCCGACGTTTTGCACGATCCAGCCGCCGCCCAGGTACGCGAGCATGATCCCGGCCGAGATGCCGAGCGTGTAAAAGCCCATCGCCGCCGATCGCCGTTCCGGCGGATACAGGTCTGCGATGATGGAGTGACTCGGCGGGTTGCTGCCCGCTTCACCGATGCCGACGCCGACTCGGGCGAGCGCGAGCTGCCAGACGCCCGCGGCCATCCCGCACATGACGGTCATCGCGCTCCAAAGCGCGACGGCCAGCGCGATCAGGTTGCGCCGGTTCACGCGATCCGCGAGGCGTGCGATCGGCACCCCCAGCGTGGCGTAGAACAGGGCGAATGCCGGGCCGGCGAGGAAGCCGAGCATGGCGTCGCCGACCCGGAATTCGTCGCGGATCGCCGGCAACAGGATCGACAGGATCGTCCGGTCGATGAAATTGAACATGTAAGCGACGGTGAGCACCACCAGCACGTACCGGCGGCCGGCCGCGGACGCCGACGCGATGCTAGTCGGCACGTCCGGCGATGCTGGCCGGCGCCACGCTCGCGGCGTCCGGCCGCCGCGGGTCCGATGCTCCCTCGAACAGACCGTCCTCGATCGCCACGCTCTGCAGGCTGGTCTCCAGCGACGGCACGATCCTGACGCTGTGGCCGCGCGCCTCAAGCAACCTGATCGTGTCCGGGCTGTAGCCGTTCTCCAGTAACAACTGGTCCGGCCACCACTGGTGGTGCATGCGGGGGCGACTCTCCGCGGCCGCGATGTTCATGTGGTGGTCGACGACGTTGACGATCATCTGCAGCACCGTCGTGATGATCCGCGACCCGCCGGGACTCCCGGTCGCAAACCACGGCTTGCCGTTTGCGAACACGATAACGGGCGTCATCGAACTCAGCGGTCGCTTGCCGGCCTCGATCGAGTTGGCCTCGCCGCCGAGCAGACCGTAGGCATTCGGGACACCGGGCTTGGAAACGAAGTCGTCCATCTCGTCGTTGAGCAGGAACCCGGCGCCCGGCACCGAGATTCCGGATCCGTAGCTCAGGTTCAGCGTATAGGTGTTCGATACGACGTTGCCATCGACATCCACGATCGAGAAATGCGTGGTCTCCATGCTCTCGTGCGGCGGCGGCTTGCCCGGCAGCACGTCCGATGAACGCCGCGCCTTCTTCATGTCGATCGTCTTCGCGAGCTGCGCCGCATATTCCTTGCTGGTCAGCCAGTCGACCGGCACCTCGTAGAAGGCCGGATCGCCGAGATACTTGCTGCGATCCGCGTACGCCAGGCGCATCGCTTCGGTCAGCACATGCACCTCGTCGGCGCTACCCGCGCCGAAATCCGCGAGCGGGAAGTGCTCGAGGATGTTGAGCATCTGGATGACGTGGACGCCGCCGGAGCTCGGCGGCGGCATCGCCACGATCTCGTAGCCGCGATAGCTGCCGCGCACGGGTTCTCTCAGCACGGGCTGATAGTCGGCGAGTGAGGCCTTGTCGATCAGGCCGCCGCCCGTCTCCATCTCGGCGACGATCTTGTCCGCGATCTCGCCCCGGTAGAAGGCGTCCGCACCGTCGTCCGCGATGATCTGCAGCGTGCGGGCGAGATCCGCCTGCACGAGCCGCTCGCCGGCCACGTAGGGGACGCCGCCGGGCTTGTAGAAATAGGTGCAGCTCGCTTCCTGACGGCACAGCCTGTCGCGGCTGGATGCGAATTTGGTCTCCTGGTCGAAGCTGACGACGAAGCCGTCATGCGCCAGCGCGATGGCCGGCTCCAGCAGCTTGCTCCAGGGCAGCCGACCGAATTTCTCGTGGGCGAGATAGAGGCCGGCGACGGTCCCGGGTACGCCGCTCGACTTGTGGCTGTTGAGGGCGCGATCCCGATCGGCCTTGCCGGCGGCATCCAGGAACATGTCGCGGGTGGCCATCTTGGGTGCCATCTCGCGGTAGTCGATGGCCGTGCTCGTATCCGTGGCCGCATCGTAGACGAGCATGAATCCGCCTCCGCCGATGTTGCCCGCCCGGGGCAGCGTGACGGCGAGCGCGAACCCGACGGCGACTGCCGCGTCGACCGCGTTGCCGCCATCGGCCAGGATGCGGGCGCCGACCCGCGCCGCGGTCTCGTCCTGAGCCGCCACCATGCCGGTCCGGCTGTAGGCGGGAAAATGTATGGCGCTATCGTCCGGCGGCGGCGAACCCGCTGCCTGGACGAGGGCGCAGGACGTCAGGAGAAATGCGGCCAGTACCACCCGAAAACGCATGAAGTTCCGGCTCCGGTTACGGCAGAGTGGTCTTCAGTATGAAGAAGATCACGATCGCAAGGAAGGCACCGGCAGGAATCGTAATGATCCAGGAGATGATGATGCGGCTCACGACACGGAGGTCGATTGCCTCGATGCCGCGGGCAGCGCCGACGCCGAGCACCGCGCCGACCAGCGTGTGCGTCGTCGAGATCGGCAGCCCCGTCCCGGACGCGATGACGATCGTCGACGCCGCGGCGATCTCCGCGGCGAAGCCGCGGCTCGGAGTAAGCTGGGTGATCTTCTGTCCGACCGTGAAGATCACGTGCCGGCCGAAAGTGGCCAGACCGATCACGATGCCGGCACCACCGAGCACGAGCACCCAGACGGGCACCGCGGACCTGGCCGACACGACGCCCGATTGCGCGACGCCGACTACCGCGGCCAGCGGCCCGATGGCATTGGCGACGTCGTTGGAGCCGTGCGCGAACGCCATGCCGCAGGCCGTCACGACCATCAGCACGCCGAACACGCGCTCTACCGTGTAGAAGTGCTGCTTCTTCTCCAGCTTCGGGTCCGGCTTGATGCGCCGGATGACGATGGCACCGACGATCGCGATTCCGAGCGCGATCGCGATCGCCAGCATGTAGCTCTCGCCGGTGCCGAACTTCAGGCCGACGTGCGAGAGGCCCTTCAGGATCGTCACCAGGGTGATCGTGAACGCGGCGAGGAACATGTAAACCGGAACGTAGCGCTTGGCTTTCTCCAGCGGGTCTTCCTGCCGCAAAATCAGCCACAGGACACTGCTGTAGATCAGGTAGGCAATGAATCCGGCAAGGATCGGCGAAACGATCCAGGACAGGACGATCGTCCCGACCTGGTTCCAGTGCACGGCATGGATACCGATGCCGACCGCGCCAAAACCGACGAGCGCGCCGACGATCGAATGCGTCGTCGACACCGGCCAACCCTTTCTCGACGACAGCAGCAGCCAGATCGCCGCGGCCAGTAGCGAGGCGAGCATGCCGTAGATCAGGAGCTCCGGCGAGTCGGCGAGCAGCTCCGAATCCACGATGCCCGTGCGTATCGTCGAGGTGACGGCCCCGCCGGCAAGCACGGCGCCCAGGAACTCGAAGATCGACGCAACGACGATCGCCTGCCGGATCGTCAGCGCCTTCGAGCCGACCGAGGTCGCCATCGCGTTCGCGACGTCGTTCGCACCGATGCCCCAGGCCATGAAGCCGCCGAACAATGCGGCAAGCACGATGTAGACGATCTCTGCATCCATGAATCTGTCCCCACGGGGCCCCTAAGGGCCGATTTCGTTTTTGTTTTTGGTCAGTGCGAGAGCAGCAGTTCGAGTCGGCGGCCGACGCGTTCTGCCATGTCGGCGATCTCTCCGATGAGGTTGATGACCTGGTACATGAACACGGCATCGACGGGGTTGAGCTTGCCCTCGATCTTGAACAGCGACGCACGCAGGGCGGCCTGTCTCTCGTCCGTGTCGGTCTCGATCCGGTCCAGCTCTTCGATCAGGCCGGAGACGAGTTCGACTTCGGCACCGCGGAAGCCGGCGGTGAACAACTCGTCGAGTTCACGCACACTCTTGCGGGCCTGCTTCGCGGCGTCGATGTTGCGATCGACGAATTCGAGGAATTCCTCGGCGATCGAATCGGGGATCTTCATCTTGCGCCCGAGGACCAGGCCGGACACGTCCTTCGCCCTGTTGGCGATCTTGTCCTGCACGAGCAGCAATTCGAGAATGTCTTCGCGCGGCACCGGCATGAACAGGCTCTTCGGCAGGTGCAGGCGGATCTCCTTTTTCAGTTCGTCCGCCTCGTGTTCCAGCGCTTCGATCTCCGCACGCACCTCGGCGGCCTTCTTCCACTTGCCGTCGATCGCGGCGGAGAGGAAGTCGTGCAGCTGCTTCGCGCAGCGATACACGATGTCGATATGCCGCTCGAGCGGCATCACCGGTGACGAGCCTAGGATATTCGCCAGCACGTTGCTCATTGCGGACTCCTGAACTGCGCGGGCCACCTCCGGATGCGGCGGCTCAGCGAAGTGGCGACGATGGTATCACAGCATTATCGACGGTCCATTCGGGATTCCCGGAAGCCGCGTTTTGACCGCGCGTGACCGGCCGTGGCAAGCTTCGACGGCCGCCCGGGAATTGCACGAAAATACGAACAAAACATGCTTTGGAGATCGTTTTGGCCTACTGGCTGATGAAGTCCGAGCCGGATGCCTACAGCATCGACGACCTGATGAGGGACGGACGCACGGCCTGGGACGGCATCCGCAACTATCAGGCGCGCAACATGATGCGCGACGACATGGGCATCGGCGACGAGATCCTCTTCTACCATTCGAGCTGTGCCGAGCCCGCAGTCGTCGGCGTCGCGCGCGTCGCGAGCGAACCCTATCCGGACCCGACGCAATTCGATCGGAAGTCGAAGTATTTCGATCCGAAGAGCCGCAGGGACGAGCCGCGCTGGGTCCTCGTCGACATCGAATTCCTTCGCAAGCTCGAGCGCCCGCTACCGCTGGCCGAGCTTAAGGAACGGACCGACCTGGAGGGTATGGCCCTGCTCAGGCGGGGCAACCGGCTGTCCATCATGCCGGTCGAGGTCGAGCACTGGCAGAGCATCCTCGGCCTGTAGGACCGCTACTGGTCAGCGCGACCGGTCGCAGCGACGAGTACCGCTCCTGGAGTTTCCGTTCGAACCCTTCCGAAAAGGTACGGATTAAACGTCGGTCAGTGCACGCAGCCGCTCGAAGAGTTCCGGTGCGCGTTCGAGTGCGAGCATGAGGACGAGATCGCCGGGCTGCGCCCAGTCGAGTGCCGCCTCGAAGGAATCGATCTCGCGTTCGCGGTGCTCGACCTGGTCGGCGCGCGCGCCGTTCGCGAGGAGCTCGTCGCGGATGACGGCATAGACCTCTCCGGGGCCGCGGCCGCGGCGGTATTTCGGGAGTTCGGAAACCCAGACGCGATCGAGTCCCGATTTCCAGGCGCCACGCGCGAGTTCGCGGATGAGCTCGTCGGGGCGATCGCCGGCCTGGCCGAAGCACAGGGCCTTGCGCGCCGCGGGCAGTCGCGATGCGGTGTCAAGCAGCGCGCGCAATGCGCGCGGATTGTGCGCGAAATCGACAAGCACCGTGGCGCCGGCGACCTCGTAAATGTTGCCCCGGCCGGGATTGCCGGCGATCTCCATCGACGTCAGGCCGGCGCGGATCGTTTCCGGTCCGACGCCCAGGCTCCAGGTTAGCGCGGCAGCGGCGAGCGCGTTCGCGACATTGTGGCGCGCGGCGCCGCCGATGGTGATGGGCACCTCGGCGTCGCGGCAGATCGGTATCCGGCTCGGGCCGTCAACAAGGAGCAGCGTATCGCCCTCGAGCACGAACGCGACGCCGCCGGAACTCGTGTGCGCCGTCACGAGCGCGTTGTCCTCGGCCAGCGAGAACCAGACGATCTCGCCCGCGTAGCCGCGCGCCTGGCTGACCAGTCTGGGATCGTCCGCATTCAGGACCAGTTTGCCGGTTCCCGCAACGGCACGGCTGACGATCCACTTGCAGCGCAGCAATTCGTCCAGGTCGCGCGATCCGAAATCCCCCAGGTGATCTCGTGCGACATTGGTGATCAGTGCCGCGTCCGCCCGGGCGACGCCGAGCCCACGGCGCAGCAGCCCGCCGCGCGCGGTCTCGAGGATCGCACAGTCGACCGCGCGATCGCGCAGGACGATGCGGGCGCCTCCGGGCCCCGACCAGTCGTCGCGATCGACGATGCGGTCGTCGACCGCGATGTAGTCGGTCGAACTGATGCCGACACCATGCCACGCACCGCGAGCGATATGGGCGGCCAGGCGTACGGTCGTGGTCTTGCCGTTGGTGCCCGTCACGACTGCGAGCGGCACGTCGGCGAAAGCATCCCAGTCCGGCGTCGACACAGCGGGCAGCGCCCGCACCGGATACGTCTGCGACCGGCGTCCCATGCCCAGCGATACCTCGTCGTCGTCCCACAGCAGCGTGACCCCGCGCGTGGCGGCCCCCGCCTGCAGCGCGATCAGCGCGGGATTGGCCTCCTCGGCCAGCGAGCGGCGCAGGTCCTCGAGGGCCGCCTCGAGATCGGGTACGTCCTCGCCGGCCAGTTCGGCCAGGGTCGCGGACGCTGCCCACTCGTTGGCCGCGACGGCCGTGTACAGCGCATCGATCGGCGCCGTGAAGCCCACACTGACGCCGCCCTGCAGGGGCAGGGACTCGTATCGGCACGCCCCGGCCCAGCCCAGCCCGGCCGTGATGCGTCGGGCGTGCCGCTCCCAGATTGCCGCGAGGCGTGTCGCGTCGCTCGCCATGCAGGCGACGTCGACGATCGTTCCCGGCGCGTCGAACAGGAGATTCGGCCCGGTCAACCGGCGTGCGTCGAGCAACTCGATGAATGCAGCCACGCGGGATCCGGGGCGACGGCTAGTCGGCATCCTCGCGGGCTATCCGCACGCCGCGCTCGTCGCTGATGATCTCGACGCTGTCGTCGAACCGAAAACCCTCGGTGTCCGGCAGCTCGACGACGACCGGTTTCGGCGTGACGGCGTCTTCGGGCCGGGCCCCGGCCTTGAAGTAGATGATTTGCTTCCAGCACCGCTTGACGTTGTCGCCGAGCACCAGCACGAGATCGCCCGGCTGAGCGATCTCGAGCGCACGCGACGTCGCCTCCTGCTCGTCGGGGACGACTTCGATCGCGGCGCCCGGGATTCCGGCCGCGAGCAGGGAGTCCTTGAGCATCACGGCGACTTCGTCGCGACCGCGGCCCCGCCGGTTGTCGTCGCAGCGACAGATATAGTGATCGAAATGCCCGGCGGCCACGCCCGCGATCTCGCGGATGTCCTCGTCGCGCCGATCGCCGGGCGCCGCCAGCACCACGATGCGCCGGCCGTCGATCTCGAAGCGGTCGGCCAGGGCGCAGATCGCCTTGACCGCCGAGGGATTGTGCGCGTAGTCGAGTATGACCTTGAACGGGTGCTCGTCGTAGATGTTCATGCGGCCGGGCGCCTGGAAGTAGGTCGAATCGAAGGTCCGCAGCCCGTGCCGGATGTCTTCGATGCTGATGTCGAGGTTGTAGGCCAGCGCCGCGGCGAACATCGCGTTCTGGACGTTGTGCATGGCACGCCCCTCGACCGTGGCCGGGATCAGGTGGGTCCATAACAGCGGTGTATGCGCCTCGCCATCGTAGATCGTAATCATGTGGCCGTTGATCGCCTGCTCCAGAACGAAGGCCTCGCCGCCGGCCTGGATGTGCTTCTTCACCAGCGTATGCGACGGATTCATCGTCACGTAGCAGAGCCGCCTGGCCTCGGTGTAGTCCGCCATCTGCAGGCACAGGGGGTCGTCGGCATTCAGCACCGCCGCGTCCGTCGCGACCTCGATCGGCACCCGCTTGACCTCGGCGAGCTGCTCGAGCGTGTCGATGCCGCGCAGCCCGAGGTGGTCGCCCGAGACATTGAGGCATGCCGCGACGTTGCAGCGGCGGTAGCCCAGCCCGCTGCGCAGGAGGCCGCCGCGGGCCGTCTCCATGACGGCGGCGTCCACCAACGGGTCGCGCAGGATCATCTGTGCGGACTTGGGCCCGGTCATGTCGCCGGCAACGGTGAGCTTGCCGTCGATGTACAAGCCGTCCGTCGACGTCATGCCGACCGTGTAGCCGCTCAACTTCAGGATGTGGGCGAGCATGCGCGAGGTCGTCGTCTTGCCGTTCGTGCCGGTGATCGCGGCGATCGGGATGTGCGCCGGCGTGTCCTTCGGGAACAACATGTCGATGACCGGCCCGGCGACGTCCCGCGGCTTGCCCGCACTCGGCGCGACGTGCATGCGGAACCCGGGTCCGGCATTCACTTCGCAGATCGCGCCGCCCGTCTCGCGATACGACACGGCGATGTCGCGGGTCAGGAAATCGACGCCGCCGATATCCAGGCCGACGGCCTGGATGGCACGAATCGCCATATCGCGGTTGTCGGGATGGATGATGTCCGTGACGTCGACGGCGGTGCCACCGGTCGACAGATTGGCCGTCGTTCGCAGGTACACGACCTCGCCTTCGGCCGGCACGCTCTGCTCGTCGTAACCGATCTTGGCAAGCAAGCGTTCCGCCTGGTGATCGAATTCCAGCCGCGTCAGGACCTTCTCGTGGCCGACGCCGCGCCGGGGATCCTGGTTCACGATGTCGACGAGCTGGGCGATCGTGTGCTTGCCGTCGCCCACCACGTGGCCCGGCTCGCGCTTCGCCGCCGCGACGAGCTGGCCGTTGACGACCAGCAGCCGATGATCGAAACCCTCGATGTAGCTTTCCACGATCACCGTGCGGCCGTGCTCGCGCGCCTTCGAGAATCCGACTTCGACTTCCTGCGGCGTCTTCAGGTTGGTGGACACGCCCCTGCCGTGGTTGCCCGACAGCGGCTTGACGACCACCGGGAATCCGATCCGCAGCGCCGTGCGGGCGGCCTCCTCCGGGCTGCGCACGAGGAGCTGTTGCGGCACCGGCAGGCCGAGGTCGCGCAGGATGCCGTTGGTCTCCTCCTTGTCACCCGCGAGGTCGACGGCGATGTTGCTCGTATTGCCTGTCGTGGTCGCCTGGATGCGCTTCTGATGCCGGCCATGTCCGAATTGTACGAGGCTGTATCGGTTCAGCCGCTGCCAGGGGATATCCCGGGCCTCTGCCGCCTTGACCAGTGCGGCGGTGCTCGGGCCCAGCGCGCGGGATTGCGCGTAACGGATGAATCGATCGCGCTCGGACTCGAAGTCCCAGTCGTCGCCCGGCGCCTCGTCCGACCGGAGCTCGGCCGGCAGCAAACTCTGGATGAGTTGCAGGGCGAGCGCGCTCGCTTCCAGCCCGACGGCCTCGTCCCGGTATTCGAACACCATGTCGTAGCAACCAGGCTGGCCGTCGACCGACCGCGTCTTGCCGAAGGTCACGGGTGAACCGGCGACGTTCTGGAGTTCGATGGCGACGTGTTCCATGACGTGTCCGAGCCAGGTCCCTTCATTCTCGGTCAGTCGCCTGACGAAGCCTCCCGGCTCGTTGTAGGAGCAACCGTGTTCGCGCAGGCCCGGCAGATGCTCGAGCAACGGATCGACGAACGCGTCGCCCAGCCTGCCGGTCGGCCAGTCCTCCAGCTTCCCGAGGTCGAGCATGTGGCGGATGACTCTGAAGTGCGCGTAGAGGTTCGGCCCGACATAGACATTGGTGCTTGTTATTTTCACTGGCGTGATCCTGTTTCGCGGCCTACCCGGGCGTCGCCGCCCGGGTCGCCATCGAGAACCGGCCGCCAGCGATCAGGATATGCAGCTTGACGCCGATGAGGCTGACCGGCTCGCCACGGCGCGCCCGATCCATGGAAGAATAGCTCAGATCGCGCGGGTCGATGACCGTGATGCCGCCGCTGCCCACCACGTCCAGGTCGTCATTGGGACGGATGAACGCGGCCGTGTCCTCGTCCAGCCCGAGGCCTACCGCGAACGGGTTGTATGCGAGTGCAGTGAGCAGCCGGCCGAGCCGGTCGCGCTGCCGGAAATGCTGGTCCACGATGAACTTGTTGGTGAGCCCCAGGCCGGGCGCCATCGTGACCATGTCCGGTGTCGGCGTACTTCCCTCGAGTCCACCGGCGATCATATGCTCGGGCATGAACGCGGCGCCGGCCGAAGTACCCGCGACGTGCATCCCCGCCGCATTGCGGCGCCGGATAAGCTGGGCGACGGCCGTGCCGCCCAGCGTCGTCGAGAGCCGCAACTGATTGCCGCCGGTCAGGAACACGCCGTCGCACTTTTCGATGTACTCGACCGACTCGCCGGACTCGCAGTCGCTGCGCGTATCGAATGGCAACACGGCTGCGTGCCGGATGCCCAGTTTGCGGAACAGCTTCTCGTAGTTGCGCCCGGTATCCGCCAGCTCCGACGCGGTCGGGACGATACCGATGCGGGCATTCTTGCCGCCGCAGATGTCGACGAACCGATCCAGGATCTCCGGATTGTGGAACTTCTCCTCGGCACCGCCGATCGGGATGATGTAGCCGCGCTGGCGGTGACGCTCGCTATTGGATGGGCTCATGGGGATGGAGGGCACTTCCCGCCGCGAAAAAGGCCGGTATTGTACACGACGAAACACGTAAACTCTGTCCGTAGAAGCCGCCCCGACAGAACCCGTGACCGACGAATCTCCCCTCGGCAGACAGGTCGACTATCCCGACCGTTATGCTCCGGAACTCCTGCATGCGATCCCGCGCGACGAGAGCCGGAAGGCTCTGCGCCTCGACGCCGGGCTGCCGTTCACCGGTGTCGACATCCTCAACGCCTGGGAACTGACCTGGCTGGACCCGCTCGGGGCGCCGCGTTGCGCGGTCGCGGAGATCCGTATCCCGGCCGCTTCGCCCCGACTCATCGAGTCGAAGTCCCTGAAGCTCTACCTCAATTCCTTCGCGATGACCGCGTACGCGGGCGCCGTCGAGGTCGGCGAGACCATCGGCGAAGACCTTTCGCGGGCGGCCGGTGACGAGGTCCGGGTCGCGTTGCGGCAATACCCCGGGCCCGGAGTCCCGGCCGCGGCAGAGCTCCCGGGCGATTCGCTCGATTCGCCGGCGACCCGCTGCGAGGCGACAGGGGTCGACGCTTCGGTGCTTATGGCCGACGCCGGCGACGTCGTCTCCGAGTCATTGCACTCGCACGTGCTGCGCAGCCTCTGCCCGATCACCGGTCAGCCCGACACGGGCAGTGTGCTGGTCACCTATCACGGCCCGCGCATCGACCGCGGCGGGCTGCTGCGCTACATCGTCTCGTATCGCCAACACAAGGCATTCCATGAAGCTTGCGTCGAGCGGATGTTCGTCGACCTGTTGCGCCGTTGCGCGCCCGTGCGCCTCACCGTCTACGCGCGCTACCTGCGCCGCGGGGGTATTGACATCAATCCGTTTCGCTCCAGCTTCGAAACGGAAGCACCGAACCTGCGGCTTGCGCGGCAGTGACCGGTCGCGCTGGCAAGCAGCGCTCCTGCAGACACGGATCGGGCGCACTCGTAGGAGCGGCGCTCGTCGCCGCGACCTTCGTCAGGCGCGGTCAGGCGGGTTCGACTCGATGTCGTCGGATTCGAGGTCGTGGCCCCAGCCGCGTTTGGCCTCAAGGTAGCGCCGGTTGGCTTCGGTCACGCCGCAGACGTGCTTGACCGGCGTGATGCCGGCCAGACCGGCCGCCTCGAGGTCACGCAGTTTCTTCGGGTTGTTGGTCAGGAGCCGGAAAGGCCCTGCTCCGCGGAAGTATTTCAGCAACGCCGCGGCGTCGCTGAAGTCCCGGGAGTCGTCCGGCAGACCGAGCGACCGGTTAGCCTGGTAGGTATCCTCGCCGCTGTCCTGCAGCAGGTACGTCGCGGCCTTGGCCCAGAGCCCGATGCCGCGGCCTTCGTGACCGGACATGTAGACCAGGATGCCGCCCTGCGCGTCGGCGTCGATACGCTCGACAGCCGCCCGGAATTGCGGGCCGCAGTCACAGCGTCCGGACCCGAACACGTCGCCCGTCAGGCAGCTCGAATGCACGCGCACCAGCGGATTCGTCCAGCGCGCGGGATCGCCCAGCAGTAACACGCTGTTGACGGCCATGGACGACGCCAGCGTTGCAAAGGACCGTTGGGCATTCTGTGCCCGCAGGTCATCGGCGATCTCCTCGATCTTCGACAACTCCGTGTTGCGGACACAGGCATACCAGAGCACGTCGTAACGGGCGCCGCAGATGTCGAGCGGCAGGGGGATGGGACCGAGGATGCTGATAGTGGCGCCGCGGACCGGGCCGTCGCCCCGCAGCCGGTTGCCATCACGATCGATGCGCACGAGATGGCCCGCCGCCGTCAGCCGTTCCCGGACGCCGGGATCGAGGTAGGTAAACATGGGGCAGCATTATGACGGATTCGCGGCCGATTTTGTCCGCGATGACGCCCGGGCAGGCTCGCAAAATTGCGCCCGTTCTGGTCAAATCAAATCTTCGCGGTTCTCCCGGTAAACCATGGTACAGAACAAGGAACAGGCTCCGACCGTTTTCATCGTCGACGACGACCCCGCCATCCGGTTTGCCATGCAAGCGCTGATGGACTCCGTACATATCCCGCACGAGATCTTCGGATCGGGTGATGAATTTCTCGAGAATGTCGCCGAGGGCCGTGCCGGTTGTCTCGTGCTCGACATCCGGATGCCCGGGCTGGGCGGCCTTGAACTGCAGGAGGAGCTGCTGAAGCGAGGCAGCGCCCTGCCCATCATCTTCATTACGGGCCACGGGGACGTGCCGATGGCGGTGGAGGCCATGCAGAAGGGCGCAGTGGATTTCATCCAGAAGCCGTTCCGGGACCAGGAGCTGCTAGACCGTATCCGGCAGGCGCTCAGGACGGACCAGGAGCGCCGACACGAACAGCAGCAACACGCGGAAGTTGCGGACCGCCTGGCGCGGCTCACCAACCGGGAGCGCGAGGTGTTCGACCTCGTCGTCACCGGCAAGCCGAACAAGGTCATCGCCTACGAGCTGGGCGTCAGCCAGCGCACCGTCGAGATCCACCGCGCTCGCGTCATGGAGAAGATGCAGGCCCGCTCGCTGGCCGACCTCGTCAAGATGCACATGACCGCCTGACGAACGTCACAAGAGAAGGCGCAGGAGCGGCGAACTCCATCGTCCGCCCGAGCATTGTGGAACGCGGCCTGTAGGAGCGGCGCTCGTCGCCGCGACCGCGCGACTAGGGTCGGGTGTGAGAGCGGCGGTGCTCGTCGTACTGGGCGCAGTCGATGCAGGTCAGTGCGTAGGGATGGGCGTACAGGCGCTCGATGTCGATCTCCGTGCCGCATTCGACGCAGATGCCGAATTCGCCGCCGTCCATGCGTCTGAGCGCCGCCGAGATCTTGGCTATCTCTGTACGCGCCTCGTTGCCCAGCGCGTCGACCACCTCGCTGTCTTCGAGTTGCTTGGCCCGCTCCTTCGAGTCGGCCTCGTAGCCGCGCCGAAGATTCGCGGTAATGCGCTCGAGCCGCACGCCGAGTTCCGTCTTCTTTTGCTCCAGGCGCCGCCGCAACTCATCGTAGGCAGGCATACGGATACCCTTCCCCTCCCCGCTGGTAGCCCATCTAAGCGCATGGCGCGCAGCGCCAAAATCAGTACATCCACCTAGAAGCGGTCTCAAAAACCCCCGTGGTCGCGTTGCGGTGCCAGTGGCCGCGAGGCAGGGCGCGAGGAGCGAAGTTTGGTGACTCCAACTGAGCGACGAGCCACGCGGCCTCGCGGCCACTGGTGCCGCAACCCGTTGGGACGGCCGGCCTTTTTCCGGCATCCGGCGTTACCGCTCGCTCCCGTGAAACGACCACACCGCACTCGCGGCGCCTTGGCTGGCGAAAAAAGGCCGGCCGGCGCGGCCACGGGGGTTTTTGAGACCGCTTCTTGTGTCTTGTCCGCGGTACGTAAAATCCACGATTAGCCGGGGATCAGGCCTGATGGACACTCACTCCGGATGAGAATAATCTCATTTTGTAGAGTAGGTAAGTTCATCAGCAGGTAACGGCATGGAAACGATCTCCCGTATTCTCGCCGTCGTCGACCCGACGGTCGAAGATCAGCCGGCAATGTACCGAGCGGCCTGGCTTGCCGGGAAGACCGGCGCCAGGCTCGAACTGCTGGTCTGTTATTACAACGAATACCTGAGCGGCGATCGGCTGTTCGATTCGCCCTCGCTGGAGAAGGCCCGCAAGGAAGTCATTGCCAGCCAGGAGAAGCGACTCGAGCAGCTGGCCGAACCGTTACGCAAGCGCGGAGTCGTCGTCACGACGAGCTCCGTCTGGGATCACCCGCTGCACGAGGGTGTCGTTCGGTACGCCGTCGCAAGCAAAGCCGACATCGTCTTCAAGGACACGCACCATCATTCGGCGGTCGCGCGGGCGCTGCTGACCAATACGGACTGGAACCTGATCCGCACCTGCCCGAAGCCGCTCTGGCTCGTCAAGCCCCGGGACATCGCCGAGAAGCCCGTGTTCGTCGCGGCGATCGATCCGCTGAACCAGCATGACAAGCCGGCGGCACTGGACGACGAGATCCTGCAGATCAGCAAGCAGCTCGGGGAAAAGGTCGGCGGTGACGTGCACGCGTTCCATTCCTATGACCCGCGCATCGCGGTGGCCACGGCGACCGCGAATGCCTACATTCCCGTGTCGCTGCCGTTCGACGAGATCGAGAAGCAGATGCACGAGGACCACCAGAAGCGCTTCAACGAGATCACGTCCTTCCATGAGATCGACGACTCGAATGCGCATCTGGTTGCTGGCCTCACGCACGAGGAACTCCCGCTGCTCGCCGACAAGCTCGAGGCGGACGTCGTGGTCATGGGTGCGGTGGCGAGGAATCGCTGGAAACGCCTGTTCATCGGCGCGACGGCGGAACGCACGCTCGAATATCTCCCCTGCGACCTGCTGATCGTGAAACCCGACTGGTTCCGCACGCCCGTCGAACTGACGACGCACGAAGCAGCCTGAGCCGCCGCGCCCGGAGGCCTCCTAGGGCAGGAAGCGCAGCGGGACAAACGCCGACGCGACGAGTACCTCGACGAGGCCGATCAGCCCCGTGACGGCCATCGTCATCGTCCAGGTCTTGAGCGTCTCCGTTTCTGTGAACCCGCTCATCTTGCAGACGACCCAGAAGCCGCTGTCGTTCATCCAGGAGATGAGCATCGATCCGAAGCCGATCGCGAGGAAGATGTAAACCGGGTGATACGGCAGCGCGAGGCCATCGATCACACCGAACATGATCGCGGACGTAGTGATCATCGCGACCGTGCTCGAACCTTGCGCCGTCTTCATCACGGCCGCGATGCCGAAAGCGAGCAGCAACAACACGGTCCCCGAGGCACTGGCGCCGACCTGCGCCTGGATCACGTCGCCGACGCCGGCATGGCGAATCATAGCGCCGAACGCCCCGCCTGCGGCCGTGATCAGAATGATGATTCCTGCCGACGCGATGGCCGGCTCGAGCGAGCCCATGGCCTTGCCGACCCCTTCGTTGCTCTGGCGCACCAGCACAAGGAGCGCGATGAGGGCCGAAACCAGCATGGCGACGTTGCGATCGCCGATGAATCCGAAGACCTGCAGCATGGCGGCATCGATCCCCGCCCCGCCCGCGGCACGCGACGAGGCATCGATCGTGTCGGCCACGGTACTCGCGGCGATCATCAACACCGGCAAGACGATCGGCAGCAGCGACAGCCAGAACGGCGGCAACGCGTCGTCGGGCCGGCCCATCTGCTGTTCGAGATCCGCGATTTGCAGGTCCGGGGTCGGTCGCAACGGGATCGGGTAGCGCCTGCTCAGCCAGCGTGCGTAATAGTGCCCGACGAGGATGGCCGGCAGAATACTGAAGGCGACGCCGGCGATGATGGTCGAACCGAGGTTGATGTGCAGGCTGGAAGCCATGATGAGCGGCCCCGGCGTCGGTGCAACGAGCGCGTGCGTGAGGATTCCGCCGGCACAGATCGACATCACGTAGAACACGTATTGTCCGCCGGTCCGGACCCGGAACGCCTTGGCGAGCGGGATCAGCAAGTAGAACACGGTATCGAAGAATACCGGCATGGACAGGATATAGCCGCTGCCCAGCAGGGCCAGCGGCGCGCGCTCAACGCCGAGGAACTTGAGGAATCTCCGTGTGATGACGTCCGCGGCACCCGAATCCATCAAGCACTTGCCGATGATCGACGCCATTGCGATGACGACGCCGATATTCGCCACCATGTTGCCGAATTCAGTGACGGACAGCTGGATCGCGGCGGCGGCGTCCTGCGGGCCGCCCGGCCAGCCGACCGAGAGCAGGCCGACGATGAATGCGGCGACGATCAGTGCGAGGAACGCATGGACCCGGAAGCTGATGATAGTGACGATGACGAACGCGACCCCAACGCACATCACCAACAACGGATAGAATTCGCCCATGCCGCCTCCTCGCCCGACCTTATCGCACCGCGAACCGGTACACGGTCGTGGACGCGTAAGTCTCGCCCGGCCTCAGTATCGTATCCGGAAAGCCCGGCCGGTTCGGGGAATCCGGAAAATGTTGCGTCTCCAGGCAGAAGCCGCCGCGGCGGCCGTAGCTGGCGCCGTGCTTGCCGGGTAAGCCATGCAGGTGATTGCCGGTGTAGAACTGCACACCGGGCTCGGTCGTCAGTACTTCCAGCACGCGGCCGCTGCCCGGCTCGAAGACACGCGCCGCGAGCTCGAGGCCCCCGGCCGACTTGCGCAGCACGAAATTGTGGTCGTAGCCCTGCCCGAACGCGAGCTGCTGATCGTCGTCGTCCACACGTGCGCCGATCGCGGTCGGTGTCCGAAAATCGAAGGGCGTCCCGGTCACGTCGCGCAACTCTCCCGTCGGTATCAGGTTCGAGTCGACCGGCGTGTAGGCGTCGGCCAGGAGTTCGAGCTCGTGCCCGAGGATGTCGCCTGCACCGTGACCGGCGAGATTGAAGTATGCGTGGTTGCTGAGATTGAGCGGCGTCGCGCGATCGGTCGTGGCGTCGTAGTCGATGCGCAGTTCATCCTCGTCGGTGAGCGTGTAGGTCACGCGGATCGTGACATCGCCGGGGAAGCCCTGCTCGCCTTCGGGACTGACGTAGGTCAGGCGCACGGAGCGGCCGGCGGGGCCGGGCTTCATCGTCCACACGACCTTGTCGAAACCGCGGAAGCCGCCGTGCAGCGTGTTAGGGCCGTCGTTGGCAGGCAGGGAATATCGGTTGCCGTCCAATTCGAATCGCGCGCCGCCGATCCGGTTCGCATATCGGCCCACGATCGCACCCAGGTAGGCCTGGCCGCTGGCATACGCGTCGATCGAATCGTAGCCCAGCACGACATCTGCATAAGCACCGTGCCGGTCGGGCGCAGTCAGCGATTGCACGACCGCACCATAGGCAAGGATCCGCACTTGCATGCCGTTGCCATTCGTCAGGCTGTGATTGGTCGCCGCCATCCTCGCCGCATCCCCCACCGCGGATGCGGTTATCGGGCCGTTTTGAATTATTCTTGCCGTGCAGAGGGTAGGATTAAATAGCAGCGCGCGCCACAATGAAAGCCTTCGCGCTATCCGAGGTGCGATGAGCAGCGTTGCGGACGGACGGATACACGACACGGGGGATCCCATGCACGATCACGAACAGCCTTTCAATCGCCGGGAATTCTGCGCACTGTCTCTCGCGGCGGGCGCCACGCTCGCGATGTCCGGCGCGCGCGCCGCGGCGCTCGGCTCGATCACCGAACATTACCCGGACCCGCGAGTGAAAGCGCTGGATCCGCGCTTCGGGGCGCTGGTCATCGGCAACACGCCACTGATCCGCATCTCGGCAGACAACCTGTGGGCCGAGGGCACGGCGTGGAACAGCGCAGGGAATTTCCTGGTATGGAGCGACATCCCGGCCGACGCGCAGCGGCGCTGGCTCGCGGAAGACGGTCACGTCAGCACCTACCGCAAGCCCTCGGGCAAGAGCAACGGCAACACCTTCGACCGGGAATGTCGCCAGGTCAGCTGCCAGCACTATTACCGACGCGTCGTCCGCTACGAGCTCGACGGCAGCGAGACGGTGCTTGCCGACGCCTATAACGGCAAGCGACTCAGCGCTCCGAACGACGTCGTCGTGCATCCGGGCGACGGCTCGATCTGGTTCACCGATCCGGGCTACGGCCTCAACTGGTACGAGGGGCAACCCGGCCAGGCCGAACTCGCCGAAGCCGTGTACCGGATCGATGCCGATTCGGGCCGGATCACTATGCTGACCGACGAGTGCGACAAGCCCAATGGCCTGTGCTTCTCACCCGATTACAGCAAGCTCTACGTCGCCGATTCGGGCACACCGCATGACATCAAGGTGTGGGATATCGACGGCGAGCGCCTCCGCAACGGCAAGCGCTTCACGTCGATGGAACTGAAGGGCGTGGGCACCGGAAGCGCCGACGGTATCCGCGCCGACATGCAAGGCAACATCTGGGCCGGGGCCGGCTGGGTCGGGGATGGCTACGACGGCGTCCACGTGTTCTCGCCGCAAGGCGAGCGCATCGGCATGATCCTGTTGCCGGAGATCTGCGCGAACCTGTGCTTCGGCGGCGCGCACGGGGATCGCCTGTTCATGGCGGCCAGCCAGTCCGTCTATGCCCTGTATGTGCGCGCGCAGGGCGCGCACATCGCCTAGGAAATCTCTGAATAATTCGTCATTGCGAGGAGCGAAGCGACGCGGCAATCCACAGCTCGTGCATTTCAAACACTGGATTGCTTCGCTTCGCTCGCAAAGACGAATCGTTTTCCGATTAATCCGAGTTTCCCCAGGAATTCAAAGGTCCACCCACACGGCGCCTGCGGCGCTGGAACGCACCGCCGCTTCGACGAACGCCACGCCCTTCGCGCCGTCCTCGCCGCGCGGGAACGGCGCACCAACGCCCCTGCCGCCCGATCCCGCGCGGATCGCGTCGGCGATCTCGCGATACAGCGTCGCGAATCCTTCGAGGTAGCCTTCCGGGTGCCCGGCAGGCACACGCGTGACACGCGCAGCAGCCTCGCCGGCGCCGGCCCCGCCGCGCGTGATGCGCCGCGGCGCCTCCCCGTAGCGCGTAAAGATCAGCTCGTTGGGCTCTTCCTGGCGCCACGAGAGGCCCCCGGTTTCGCCGTAGACCCGCAGCGACAGGCCGTTTTCGTTACCGGGCGCGACCTGGCTCGCCCATAGCACGCCCTTCGCCCCGTCGCCGAAGCGGAGCAGCACGTGGGCATTATCGTCGAGCTGCCGGCCGGACACGAAGGCCGTCAGGTCGGCGCACAGTGAGCGCAGCTCGAGCCCGGTCACGAAGGTCACCAGCTGGTAGGCATGCGTGCCGATGTCGCCGATGCACCCGCCGGCACCCGACCGGGCCGGATCGGTGCGCCAGGCTGCCTGCTTCTGTCCTTGGGCCTCGATCGGCTCGGTCAACCAGTCCTGCGCGTACTCGGCCTGCACGACCCGGATCCTGCCGAGTTCGCCGGCGGCGACCATGGCCCGCGCCTGGCGGATCATCGGATAGCCGGAATAATTGTAGGTGACCGCCAGGATACGACCCTTCGCGGCCGCGAGGTGCACCAGTTCCCCGGCCTCGGCGCTCGTCACGGTCATCGGCTTGTCGCAGATGACGTGGACGCCCGCCGAGAGAAAGGCCTTCGCCGCCGCGAAGTGTGCGTGGTTCGGCGTGACGATCGCCACCGCCTCGATGCCGTCGTCGCGCGCGCTCTCCGCCGCGACCATCGCCTCGACCGTCTCGTAGGAGCGCTCGGCCGGCAGGCCGAGTTCCGCCGCCGAGGCGAGCGCGCGGCCGGGATCGGAAGACAGAGCCCCGGCGCAGAGTTCGTAACGGTCGTCGAGGCGCGCGGCGATACGATGCACGGCGCCGATGAACGCGCCCTGGCCGCCGCCCACCATGCCGAGCCGGACCCGATCCGGCCCGCGCGCGTCGTCCTTGCCCTCGATCATGTCCGGTTCCCGCTCACGGAGCCGCCCTCAATCGATGCCCAGCGCAGCTCGATTGGCTGCCTCGTCGACGCCCGCGCCGGCGAAGTCGTCGAACGCCTTGTCGGTCACCCGGATGATGTGATCGCGGATGAACGCGGCGCCTTCCCGCGCGCCGTCCTCCGGAGCCTTGAGGCAGCATTCCCATTCGAGCACCGCCCAGCCCTCGAAGTCATATTGTGCGAACTTCGAGAAGATCCCGCCGAAGTCGACCTGGCCGTCGCCGAGCGAGCGGAACCGGCCTGCCCGATCGATCCAGCCCTGGTAGCCGCCGTACACGCCCTGCCGTCCGGTCGGATTCAGCTCGGCGTCCTTGACGTGGAACATCTTGATGCGCTCGTGATAGATGTCGATGTTCTCCAGGTAGTCGAGCGCCTGCAGCACGTAGTGACTCGGGTCGAACAACATGTGACAGCGCGGATGCTCGCCGACGCGCTCGAGGAACATCTCGAAGCTCGCGCCGTCGTGCAGGTCCTCGCCGGGATGGATCTCGAAGCAGCAGTTTACGCCGGCGGAATCGAACGCGTCGAGGATGGGCCGCCAGCGTTTCGCGAGTTCGTCGAATGCCGCCTCGACGAGCCCCGGTGGACGCTGCGGCCAGGGGTAGAAATACGGCCACGCGAGTGCGCCGGAGAAGGTCGCGTGGCAATCGAGACCCAGGTTCCGCGAGGCACGCGCCGCCTTGACGACCTGATCCACGGCCCAGGCCTGCCGCGCGGCGGGATTGCCGCGCACCGACTCGTGGGCGAAGCCGTCAAACATGGCATCGTAGGCCGGATGCACGGCAACCAGCTGACCCTGCAGGTGGGTGGACAGTTCGGTGACGACGAGACCGTGCGCATCGAGTGTCGCCTTGACATCGTCGCAATACGAGCGGCTGTCCGCGGCCTTGTCGAGATCGAACAGCCGGCGGTCCCAGCTCGGTATCTGTACGCCGACGAAGCCGAGTGCCGCGGCCCACGCGGCAATATTCTCGAGCGTGTCGAACGGTGCCTCGTCGCCCGCGAACTGCGCCAGGAAGATTCCCGGACCCTTGATGGTTCTCACGTAATATTCCTTCTCAGATGCTGCCGTCTTTGAGTAGCCCGATGGCGTGATCCGCGGCCCGGGCCGTCAATGCCATGTAGGTGAGCGACGGATTCTGCGTCGCCGTCGACACCATGCACGCGCCGTCCGTGACGAACAGATTCGGCACGTCGTGCGCCTGGTTCCAGCGGTTCAGCACGGACTCGGCCGGATCATGGCCCATGCGCGCCGTGCCCATCTCGTGGATGCCTTCGCCGGGCGCGCCGCCCGACCAGTCCTTGTTTTCGTCGTACCTGGCCCGGACGTTCACGCAGCCGGCGGCCTTCAGCATCGCCACAGCGTCGTCGGTACCGAGCTTCAGGATCTTGCGCTCGTTCGCGCCGTGGTGCACATCGATATACGGCGACGGGATGCCGTAGCGGTCGGTCTTGCTCGGATGCAGGGTCACGCGATTGTCCTTGTCCGGTAACATCTCGCCGAACAGGCTCAGGCCGACCGTCCAGGGTCCGGGCTGGTGCAGGCGTTGCTTGAGGTCGGCGCCGATGCCGGGCTGCCACCGCGCACGCTCCCAGCTCGGACGTGATGCTCTGCCCTGGAAGCCCCAGCCGCGCAGGACGTCGCGATCGTGCTCCGTGACGTTCGCATAGCGCGGGATGTAGATGCCCGCCGGGGCGCGCCCCGCATAGTAGCGGTCCTCGAGGCCCGGCAATTCGCCGTCGGCACCGACGCCGAGGATGTGATCCATCAGGTAGCGCCCCAGCACGCCACTCGAATTCGCGATGCCGTTCGGGAAGCGCTCCGATTTCGAGTTCAGCATGACGCATGCGGTCGCAATCGTCGATGCACACATGAAGATGAGGCGCGCGCGCAACTCATGGCGCGACTTGTCGGCCGTCGAGACGTAGCGGATTCCCGCGGCACGCCCGCTCGCGTCGTCGTAGATCACCGATTCCACCAGCGAATCCGTCAGTATGGTCAGATTACCCGTGCGCTGCGCGGCCGGCAGGGTCGCAGACAACGACGAGAAGTAGGCGCCGAACGAGCAGCCTCGGTCGCAGTAATTGCGGTACCGGCAGGCGCCGCGGCCGAGTTCGGCCTGTTCCTTCGTCGGCTCGGTGATGTGAGCACCGCGCGAATTGATCACATTGCGTGTCGGGAAGGCCTGCTCCACGCGCTCTTTCAACACGCGTTCACCGCAGTTCAACGGCATCGCCGCCTGGAACTCGCTGTCCGGCAGTTGCGGCAGGTTCTCGTAAGTGCCCATCACGCCTATGAATTTTTCAACATGGCTGTACCAGGGCGCGAGATCTTCGTAACGGATCGGCCAGTCGATGCCGTGACCGTCGCGGCTGTTCTCAAGGAAATCCTGCGGCCCCCAGCGAAACACGCGTCGGCTCCAGGTCACGGAGCGTCCACCGAGGCTGTAGCCCTGGTACCAGCGGAACGGCCGGTCCTCGGGCGTGTAGTAGGGATGGTCGCTGTCGCGAATCCAGTACTGCAGCGTCGATCCGCGGACGGCATACAGCGTGCTCTGCACGGGATAGTCGCGCGCCGCCTCGTCCTGCGGGATGCGGTCGAGATACGGCAGTTTCCAGGGCGGCTCGAAGTCCTTGTAGTCCGTCCGGTGCCGGATGTTGCGACCTCGCTCGATGACGGCGACGGAAAACCCTGCTTCGGCAAATTCCTTGGCTGCCCAGCCGCCGGTCATCCCGGAACCCACCACGATGACGTCGAAGTCCGCGGACACTATCTATAGTCCCAGGCGCGCCCGATCTCCGCCAGCGGTACGCAGGGCAGATAGCGGCCGGGCACGAGCTCGAAGCGAAGTTCGACACTCGCCCCGACCTCCGACGTGTAATAGCCTGCGATGATCAGGTTCCTGAAGTCGCGAAAATCGGGCAATCCGGCGTTGCCGCGGAAGCTGTCGGCGTCGATCTCGGCGATAAGCCGCTCTTGTTGCTGCGGGTCACAATCGACGAAGCCGGCTCCGTGGCGCGCGGTCGCCCGGGCGTCGATATCCCGCAGCAGGGCGACGAAGCGCGAGCGCGTCGCCTCCGACGCCCATCCGGCCATGAGCGTGTCGAAGAAAGTGTCGACGCCGGCGCCCACCGCGCCGGGCGTGTCCGTCTCCGGGATGATGATGTCGGCGATGCGGCCAACGAGCCGCATCTGATCTTCGGCGAAGAATTTCGATCCGCCGCGATGCAGCTCGGGTACCGCGGTCTCTTCACGGCCGCAACCGAAAAGGCTGGCCGAACCGCCCACCAGGGCGATCGCCCCCAGCAGAACGTCGCGCCGCCTCACAGCGGATTGCTCCGCGCCCGCCGGTCGTTCGATCGTCATCGTTTGCTGGTCCGGTTCGACGTCATCGCACCGTATGGTAGTACAGCCACGGAAGTGAATGCGATGCCGAGAGGCCGCCACCGGCGCGGTCACGCCAGTGCCCGAAACCCCATCCGGACCGCCACGATCAACAGGAAGGCGCCGAACAGTGCGCTCAGCCACCGTCTCGACAACGTATGTGCGAGCTTCGCGCCGAGTGGTGCGCACGCGACGGTTGCCGGCGTGATCAGGACGAATCCCACGAGACTCACGTAGCCGAGGTTGCCTTCCGGCAGACCGGCCTCGCCCCATCCCGCGACGATATAGCCGATCGAGGCCGGCAGTGAGATGGCGAGTCCGAGCAGCGCCGAGGTCCCGACCGCGACATGGATCGGGCGACCGGACAGCGTCATCGCCGGCACGCTCATCGAACCGCCGCCGATCCCCATCATCGTCGAGATCAGCCCGATGCCGGCCGGGATCAGCGGGCCGGCGAAGCCGCGGGGGATGTCGTCGGCGAGGACCGCGGCCTGGTTCGGCCGCATCATGTTGATCGCGACCGTCAACGCCACGATGGCGAACACCGCCGCGAGCACACGGCCGCCGACGTGTGCGGCCACGATCGTGCCGGCGACCGACCCGATAAGGATGAAGGGCGCCCAGTAGTACACGACGCCGAGATCTATCGATCCCTTGCGATAATGCGCGAGCGATGACGAGATCGAGGTCAGGACGATCGTCGCGAGCGACGTCGCGACCGCGACGTGCATGCGCACGCCGGCATCGACGCCGAGGATCCCGAGAGCCGCTTCGAGCGCCGGCACGATGACGATGCCGCCACCGACCCCGAGCAGGCCGGCAAGTACCCCGCCGGCGGCCCCGGTCACCAACATCGTCACGATCAGACCCAGCATGTCCACGCGGGCCACTTTATCATCGGACAGGTCGCACGGGCGCCGACCGCAGCGGCCCCCGTGCCCGAATCCGCCCTCCGATGTGTCAGAATGGCCACCGATGAAGAAACGACGTCTCGGAAAAAGCGGCTTCGAGGTCTCCGAAGTCGGTCTGGGTTGCTGGCAACTCGGCGGCGATTTCGGTCCGATCGACGACGCGCGTGCAATGCAGATCCTCGACGCGGCATTCGCCGCAGGTATCGACTTCTGGGACACGGCCGATGTGTACGGCGCCGGCCTCAGCGAGACGCGGGTCGCCGCCGCCGCACTTCGTCACGACGGCGTCATCGTCGCGACCAAGGTCGGCCGGGATGCCGGCCTTTACCCCGACGGCTATACGAAGGCCGGAGTACGCAAGAACCTGGAGGCGTCGGCTCGGCGGCTCGGCGTGGAGACGATCGACCTCGCGCAGCTGCATTGCGTACCACCGCGGGTGCTCGAGGCGGGCGAGCTGTTGTCCTGGATGGAAGATTTCCAGGATGACGGTCTCATCCGCCAGTTCGGCGCGAGCGTCGAGACCATCGACGAGGCCCTGTTCGCGGCCCGTCACCCGCGGCTGACGTCGCTGCAGATCATATTCAACGTCTTCCGTCAGGATGCGCTCGACAAGCTGTTCCCTGTCGCCACGGAGAACGACGTCGGCATCATCGTCAGGCTGCCGCTGGCGAGCGGCATACTGGCCGGCAGGATGAGCAAGGACCGGCAGTTCGACCCGTCCGATCACCGCCATTACAACCGCCACGGCGAGTCCTTCAGCCAGGGCGAGACGTTCTCCGGCATTCCCTTCGAGACCGCGCTGGAACTCGTCGAGGAGATCCGGGGCTGGGTGCCACCCGGCATGTCGATGGCGCAGATGGCGATGCGCTGGATCCTCGACTTCCCGGCCGTCACAACGGTGATCGCGGGCGCGAGCCGGCCGACACAGGCCACCGAGAATGCGTCCGTCAGCCAGCTTGCGGCACTGCCTGCCGGCATACACGACGCGCTGGCAGACTTTTATCGCAGCGAGGTGAAGCCGCGGATCTGCGTACCGGTGTAATAGGCAATACCCACGATCCCCATCGAATCGCATTTACGGGATACTCGGCCGCATCGAACGTCTCGTCCGGATCGCTGTCCGGTAAGCTGACTGGGAGGACATGCGATGGAGCTGCTCGAATTCGCACGCGGACCGGCATTCAGGGTAGCCGTACTGATATTCTCTGCAGGGCTGATCTGGCGCGTCGTGCACCTGGTGTTGGCCGCGAGGAAGGTCGACATCTCGGAACCACGGCAGGGCGGTGCAGTCGGCGGCGGTCTTGCGGCGATCTTCGCGAGATTCGTGCATCACCGGGCGTTTCGTCAGCGCACACGTAACGGCACGATCATCGCGTACACCGTGCACATCGGCCTCGCGATCGTCGTATTCGGAAGCGCACAGCACATCGTCCTGATCAAGAGCCTTACGGGTGTCGCATGGCCTGCGTTACCGGCGATCGTCATCCACATTGCCGCCGGCCTTACCGCCGCGGCCCTGTTGGCAGCGCTGCTGCGCCGATTGACGCATCCCGTATTGCGCCTGCTTTCGAATTTCGACGACTACTTCTCCTGGCTCGTCACGATACTCCCTGTGGTCACCGGGCTGCTGGCCGTCGCCCACTTCGGTGCACGTTACGAGACTCTGCTGGGCCTGCACATCCTCAGCTTCGATGCCCTCCTGGTCTGGTTGCCATTCGGCAAGTTAATGCACACCTTCATCGTCATCGGTTCGCGTTACACAACAGGATTTACGTTCAGGCGAAGGGGGCTCCGGGTATGAACGAACTCCACCAAAACCGAGCGCCCGGTGCAGATCGGGACCTCAGCGCAAGCGTGCAATCGGAGACGCGTTTCGATATGCAGGGTGACGCTGCGGAGGATGAACGCCTTCGGCGCGCGATGGCAAGTTTCGCCAAAGACATCAATCGAACGACAGCTACCTATCTCGAAGCCTGTGTGCACTGCGGTCAGTGCGCCGAAGCCTGCCACTACTACGTCCAGACCGGGGACCCGAAATACACACCGATCTGGAAACTCGAGGTGCTCAAGCAGGCATACTTGCGCGAAGCCGGACCTTTCGCCGCCCTGTACCGACTGTTCAACCTGAAGCGCAAGGTCTCCGTCGAACAACTCGAGGAATGGCAGGAATTGATCTACGACTCCTGCACGATGTGCGGCCGCTGCTCGTTGGTCTGCCCGATGGGTATCGACATAGCCACCCTCGTCGGGCTGGCCCGCCACGGAATGTACAAGGCGGGGCTCGTTCCGAGTGAGTTGCACGCCGTGGCACAACGCGCCGAGAACGAGGGCAGCCCGCTGGGCGCGACAGCCGACGTATTCCGGGAACGCGTCGAATGGATGGCCGATGAGCACGACGTCGAAATCAACCTCGATCTCGAGCGGGCGGACATCCTCGCGACGATGTCGTCGATCGAGATCATGAAGTATCCGGACTCGATCGCCGCGACGGCGAAGGTCCTGAATGCGCTCGGCGAGAGCTGGACGTTCCGCAGCGAAGGCTACGAGGCCACCAATTTCGGGATGATGATGGGCAGCTCCGAATGGCAGAAGCACTCGACCATGAAGCTGATCGAGGCGGCGATCCACTGCGGCGCGAGGCTGGTCTTGCTGCCGGAGTGCGGCCATGCCTACGGCGCGTTGCGATGGCAGGGCGCAGCCATGTACGGCAAGCCGCTGCCGTTCAAGGTGCAGCACATCTCGGAGTTCCTGGCGGACGTGATCGGCTCGGGTCGCCTGAGGGTCCGCAAAGTCGACCGTACGGTCACGTTCCACGACCCGTGCCAGGTATCGCGGCGCGGGGGCGCGACGGCGGCGCCGCGAGTCGTGCTGGACGCGCTCGGCGTCGATCTCAAAGAGATGGCGCCGGGCGGCGACTTCAACTGGTGCTGCGGGGGCGGCGGCGGCGTGGTGACGATAAAGCGCGCCGACGAGCTGCGTTACAAGGTCTTCGAACTCAAGATGGAGCAGGTCGAAGCCACGGGTGCCGACACGATGTTGTCGACCTGTTCCAATTGCCGGCAGAGCTTTGCCGACGCGAAGGAACACTTCCACTGGGACAAGGAGCTGGGCAGCCTGCTCGAGCTCGTCGCCGACAACCTCGTCGTGTAACGTGTCGCCCGCTGGGGCGGGCTCCTACGGAGTCGCGCAGCGCAAACCTTTGCTAGTGTTCGCGCTTGGTGGCGTCCGGCAGCGAGAAGAACTGCAGTTCGCCGAGCTCGCCTTCGAGGGACCGGAGCACCCCGGCCGGACCTTCCTTCAACCGCTGAGCCCAGCGCTGCGCCTCGGTCCGGTAGTGCTTGTAGAGCTGCAGGCGAACGGACAGGGATAGCCGGGGCGGTTCGGCGTGCTCCTGCGCCACGGCCGCATCGAGCGTGAACGACGGCAGCGTGCCCGCGCCGTGCTTGTGTGACCAGGTGCCCGTTGCAAGGTCAAAATCGTAGAGCCCGAGAAACCGGTGTCCATGACGGGCGACGAAATGCACGGCATCAATGATGTAATCGGCTTCCGCGTCGTCCATGACCCAGTGCAATCCGACGCGACACCAGCCGGGCTTCATGCCGCAGTAGCCGCCCTGTACCGCGTGTCGATATCGCTCGGACATATCCTGGTCGATGTGCAGCAGCCGGTGGCCGTACGGACCGGCGCATGAACATCCGGCCCGTGACTGGATCCCGAACAGATCGTTCAGGAGCGCCGTGACGAACTTGTGATGCAGGTAGCGCCCCTGCTCGTCCCTGACGTTGAAGGACATGATGCCGACCCGCTGGTCCGGGTCGGGATTGCCGAGGATCTCGATGTTCTCGTCGCTGCCCCAGCTCTCCATCGCCCGCCGCGTGAGCTGCTTCTCGCGCCGCTCGATGACCTGCGCGCCCACGCGATCCTTGATCTGGAATACGAGCGCTGCCTTGAGCGTCTGCAGCACACCGGGTGTGCCGGCCTTCTCGCGCTCCTCGATGTGGCGGATATAGTCCTGGTCTTGCGGGCCGACGTAGTCGACCGTACCTCCCGCGCTGACGCTCGGTGGCAGATCGCGGGGATAGATGCGTTCGTTGAACACGAGCACGCCGCTGGAACCGGGACCGCCCAGGAACTTGTGCGGTGAGATGAAGATCGCGTCGATCGACGGATCCTCGCCGGCCGCAGCGGGCGGATTCATGTCGATCCGGACGTACGGTGCGCTGGCGGCAAAATCGAAACAGGCGATCGCGCCGTGACGATGCAGCAACGCGGCGATCGCGTGCACGTCGGTGCGCATCCCGGTCACGTTCGACGCGGCCGAGAAGGAACCGATCCGCGGCCGGTCCCGATACTCCGGGGCCTGGAGCAAAGTCTCCAGGTGCGCGAGGTCGATGTGGCCCGTCGGGTCCAGCCGCACCTCGATCGTCGTCGCCAGCGACTGGCGCCAGCTGAGCTCGTTCGAATGATGCTCGTACGGCCCGACGAAGACGACTGGCTGGTGCCTGCGTAACAAGCGGCGGAATGCCTCGGCGTCGAAGCCCGAATCCTTCCCGTCCAGGATGCGCTCGATGTTTCTGCGCGTCGCGGGCGGCAAGGCCACGCCGATGATCTGCTGCAGCTTGTCGATCGCCCCCGTCGCACCGGTGCCGCAGGCGATGATCCGCCCGCCGGGCCCGGCATTGACGGAGGCCTTTATCGACTCCTCGGCCTCGTGCAGCAGCTGACTCATGCTGCGGCCGGTGATGTCGTCCTCCGTGTGCGTGTTCGCGTACACGCGCTGCAGGCCCTGCAGATAGGCCTCGACGAAGCGCAGACAACGGCCCGACGCCGTGTAGTCGCAATAGACCATCATGCGCTCGCCGAACGGCGTCAGGAACGTCGAATCCACGCCGACGATCTGCTGGCGCAGCCAGGACGGGTCCAGCGGAGTTTTTGCCTTGGATCCCATCCTGACCCGTCTGTCTCCCGGTGGCCGCGCGCCTAGAACGAGTACGATACCTCGAATTCGAACTGATGCATCGAGAGTTCGATCGTCTGTGTCGGATCGAACGCGCTCGGCGCCTTGATCGAATTCGTCGGAGCATACATGAACGAGAAATTCCAGGCGCTGTCGGAGCCGTTGCGCCGGGTCATGCCGACCGTGATGTGCTGCTCCATGACGCCGGGCGCCAGGATGTTGAACAGCACGTCCGCCTTCTGGATGGGCTGCTGGCCGTAGCTGTAGCCGAAACGCCAGGTCGTCGATTCGCTGGCGTACCACTCTATGCCGAGCTTGTAGGTCGTCATGTCGTTCCAGCCGAAGCCCGCACCGTTGTTGCCGCCGAGGCAGGACTCGAAATCGCCCTGTAACGCCTGGTTGATGTCGCCGGTCTGTCCATAGATCGCATAGGGGCAACTGAACACGTTGGCCATCGGATTGCCGACCGAGTCCACGTCGGAGTACATCGTCCGTTCGATGTCGAAATTGAACCGCACGTTGTTCGTGCCCTTGATGGACAGGCCGAATTTCAAACTCGCCGGGATGTCGAAGCCGCCGCCCTGGGCGAACAGATCCGAATAATCCTTGAAATCACTCATGGACATCTTGGTCTGTCCCGACAGTCCGGCGCTGACCACGTCGTTGAACGCCCACCAGATGCCCGCCGTGGCGCCCCAGCCGGCCGACGAGTCGTGCCCGTTGTCGGAGAGCGCCGTCGGCGTCGGATCGCAACTGCCAGGCGGCTGCGTGAAGAAGCAGTCGTTGAATGTCTTCGTATACGGCATGAAGTTCATCACGCCTTTGGCTTCGAACAGCTGGAACGCGAAGACCGGGCCGATGCCCCAGGCGAAGCGGTCGCTGATCTTGCCGGAGTATGTCACCGCCAGGAAGGCCTGCGACAGATCGACGCCCGCGTCCCCGCCGCCATAGGTTCCCGGAAACTGTTGACCGGCGCCGCCCTGGCCCGTCGGGTCGAACCAGGCCGAAGCGTTGGGATCGTCCCATGTCGTGTTCATGCCGCCGCGGCCGTAGAACACGAGTGTCAGCGCATCGCCGCCTCCGACCCGCCAGTTCTTGGCGACATACGGGATCGGGAAGTATTTGCTACCGCTGTCGAACGTGCCCTCCCCGATCGTGAATGCGCCGAAGCCTCCCTGCACGAAGCTGTTCGATGCCTTGTAGCTGCGCAGAGGGCTGAAGATGGCCAGTCCGACTTCCCAGTTGTCGTCGGCGAACACGCCGAGGGCCGGGTTGGAAGCGGCGATGATCGAACCCTCTGCCGCATTCGAACCCACGCCGGTGCCGGCCATGCCCTTGGATTCCGTGCCCACGCCGTGCGTGAAATAGCCATTGGTCGCGAGGGCCGGACCACTGAGCACCAGGATGCCTGCCGCCGACAGGATTGTGACGGCAACCTTGATTCCCGATTTCATGTTAGTACTCCTTAGACGTCGCAGCGCCGCAGAAAACGTCGTGCAACGATTCCATGACTCTGGTTGCCTCGTCGCCGGCCAGCGAATAGCTGACCGACTGGGCATGCTTTCTCGAGCGCACGATGCGCTCACGCCGCAATATGGCCAGGTGCTGCGACAGCGCCGACTGGCTCAGTCCGAGCAACGCCTGCAATTCACTCACGGTCTTCTCTCCTTCCGAGAGCTGGCACAGGATCATCAGGCGCCATTCGTTGGCCATCGCCTTCAGCAACTCACAGGCGTGCGACGCCATGCCGTGCAACTCGGTCAGTTGGCTGGAATCCTCGCCGTGCACGGCAGTCTCGCTTGTACTCATCTCTCGTCCTCTCGGCGCCGTTACTCAGGCGCAGCCTCCGAAACCCTCGGAGTCCATCTTGGCTTCGTACGCCGCCGTGACCTCGGTTCCGACGACGAGGGACCCGACGACGGAGCTCCAGTCCTCGGGCTTCAGTATCACGAGCCAGCCCGCCTCGTACGGATCCTGGTTGGCGATCGACGGATCGCTCGCGAGCGCCTCGTTCACCGCAACCACTTCGCCGCCCGCGGCCGATTTCGCCGGTCCGACCCACTTGCCGGACTCCAGCGTGGCGCAGGACTTGCCGGCACGCACGGTGCGACCGACGCGCTTGGGCGTGAAGGCGACCAGCTTGCCGGCCATCGCGGTGGCCACGGCCGTCATCCCGAGCTTGACGGTGCCATCGCCCAGGTCTTTGAACCATATGTGATTTTCGACGTCGTACAATAGCTCGTCCGGCAGATTGCAGCCGCGTACCAGGGGCATCGTCAGGCCTCCTTCGTTGGTCGAGTTTCGGGATCGGCGAGCCGGATGGGCCTCGACGAACAACAAAATTCGCCCAAGCCGCCGACCTGCATCTTGCCGCTTATGAACAGGTACAGGTGCATGCATACCATCTTCATCATCTGCAGGCGATTCGTAGTTTCCACGTGGCCCGGCTGCATCGTGACGAGATTGTAGTGCCAGGCGAGCTCGCGACAGGTCTCGCGACAGGCGTTGAAACTCGGATCGCCCCCGGCGCCCTGCCGATGGAGTGCCAGCAACCGGAAATCTTCCCGCGTTGCATCGGTCGGTGTCTCGCCCTTCGCGACGATCCAGTTTTCCAGCACCTCTTCGCCGATCGCAAGCAGCGTCCCGGCCGCTCGCGTGTCGTGCGTCGCGACCGTCTCGAGTGCGGCGCCGATGTCGGCCAGCGGCCTCATGCGAGGCCCTTCTCCTTCAGGAACGCGATGGAATCGGAAATGTTCTCGTGTACGCCGACTTTCTTCGGTTTGAGACCCAATGCCATACCGAGCAGCTGGGTGAAATACAGGATCTTGATATCGACCGTCTCGCCGAGCGTCTTCTCGGCCCGGATCTGGTGCATCTCGAGTCCCGTGTGACAAGTCGGACATTCCGTCGCGATGACGTCCGCGCCGGCGAGTTTCGCCGCCTTGAGGATGTTCAGCACCAGAAGCGTCGACGTATCGCTGTCGGACAGCGTATGCGCACCGCCGCAACACGCGGTCTTCAACGGAAACTCGACGTTCTCTGCACCGGCCGCGGCCAACAGATCGTCCATGAAATGCGGCTTGGACGTCGATTCGCTGCCGGCTCCTGCGTCCTTCTCGGGGAAGATGTGGCGGGGTCGCGTGTACATGCAGCCGTAGTAGTTCGCGACGCGCAAGCCGGAGAGAGAATTGCGAACGCGCTCGGCCAGTCCGTCTTCGCCGATCGCGTCCTTGATCCAGTCCAGCGCGTGGATCGTCTCGACCTGACCGGCCTGGTACGTTTCGTGTCCGGCCTTCTTCGACAGGCGGTCGACCACCGATGCCGACTCGTCATCGTGTGAGAGATCGTATTCGGCTTTCTTGAGATTGTGATAGCAGCCGTTGCAGGGCGCCATCACGACGTCCATTTTCATCTCGTTGGCCGCGATGGACATGACCCGCGACGACAGATAGGTCTGCAACTTCGGGTCGACGTTCTTGACCTCCATCGCGCCGCAGCAGTTCCAGTTCTTCACCTCGACGAGATCGAGGCCGAGCGCCTTGCCGACCGCTTTCGTGGAGCGGTTGTAGGCATGGCCCGTCCCCTCGAGCGCGCAGCCGGGGTAGTAGGCGACTTTGCGGTATTTGTCTTTCGTCGTCATCGGTACGTAGTCCTATGCGGCGTCCTTGCGCGCCACCTCGATCATCTCGGCGAGCGTCAGCGCCTTCTCCTGTTTCTCGTGCTGTTCGTCGATGTACTCACGCATCGCATCGGCCGCCCGCGACCAGCCGCTCGTGCGGGGCGCCACGAACGTCGCCAGGCCCATGCGCGTCAGCAGACCGACCGGCAGGTGCCGCAACAGTCGCATCGCCATCTCGACCATCCAGGGTTGGAAAAGACCCTGCTTTGTACGCGCAAAAAAGCGCCTGATCGTCCGGCTTTCCTCGATCTTGCCGGTTTTCAGCACCTGCTCCGTGAAGACTTCGTCGAAATGCATCGACGGGGACTTCGGCGTGTGGCCCTTGCGTTCGAGCCAGTGCGCCGTCGCCTTCATCACGCCCTCGGGGAAGACGTCGCGCGGGCACGCGTAGGTGCATTTGTTGCAGGACACGCACTGCCAGATGATGTCCTTGTCGCGCAGCAGCTCGGACTCCATGCCCATGCGGATCAGGTAGATCCAGTAGCGTGGATTGAAATCAGGGTTGATTGCGTTCACGGTACAGGAATTCGTGCAGGATCCGCACTGCCAGCACCGATGGATGTATTCGCCGCCGGGCAGCGCCGCGATCTCGTCCTGCAGCGCCTCGTTGTAGTCCGTGACCACACGGGCCTCGATGAACGTGCTCCAGTGTCCGGACACGTCGACGCCGTCGAGGATGAGGTGCTCGTGCTCCTTCAGGTTCTCGGGCCGGATCAGCGACTTCTCGTGGATGGGCATCAGTGCTCCTCCCACCCGAGGGCACTTTCGTCGTCGAGTACGAAGGCCTCGCCATCGACGGACTTGAGTCGTGTCTTACCGCTGCCGGGTCGCACGCCGTCCAGTCCCAGCAGCCTGCGCGTGTGCTGCATCGGGTCCTCGGGCGCGGAGAAGTCCGTCCTCAGGTAGCTGCCGCCCTGCTCACAGATGTACTGCGCATAGACCTGGGCGCAGAGTATGTCGACGTACTCGAGTATGTCCCGGAAAATCCCCTCGTCGCTCAGGAATCGCGAAAGTTCCTCCCTCAACATCAGGTAGGTGCCATAGCCGTCGCCGACGGGGATGCGCATATGATCCACGTCGTCGCCGTACCAGATCTCGCGTAACACGCCGGTGTTGGCCGCCGCATCCCAGACCCACCGGTTCATCAGAGGGAAGCGTTCGGGGTCGGAGTTGTGTAACAGCTCGGCCGCGAGATCGCGCACCCAGCGGTGCTCCTTGTCGCGCGGGAAGCGCGAGCAGAAGGCATCGACACGCGTATCGATGTCTTCGACCTCATCGAACAATTCGCGGATGCCCTGCTGCAGGTCTGAAAAGGCGTCTCCGGTCAGCCAGTTGCCGATCCGGCGCCGGACGGTGGCCATGAACGTGCACAGACCTTTGAATGTCTCGAGATCGAGATCGTCGACCGCACCGTCGGCGAGCGCCTGCCGGAACATCGCACTCTTCAGCTTGACGGCGTCCACGTAGCGCTCGATGCCGCCGTGCGCTTCGCTGCCCGAGACCATCGCGGCGAGCCCCGCACGCAATGCCGCACCCGACAGGTCGAGCACGGGGCGCTCATCATCGGCCGGTTGCAGGGCACTGAGCCTGGTCATCGTCACCTGGCCTCAGGCGGTCTTGCCGACCGGTAAGCCAAGCTGCGCCAGCACCGACATCGCGGCGGCGTGGCCCTGCGCGATCGAGTCGTCGATCGTCTCTGGGCCGGTCGCGGCACCGGCGACGTAGACGCCGGGCCGCGTCGTCGCGCCCATGACGCCGTAGCGATTCGCGATGTCGATGAAACCGTTCGTTTCGAGGCCGATACCGAAGGTCTCGGCCAGGGCTGGATTGTCGACGTTCGGATCCATGCCGATCGCGTGGACCACGAGGTCGAAGGGAATCGTGATCGGGCGCTTGACCAGCGTGTCCTCGCCCTTGACGATCAGGCGCTCGCCGTCGGAGGTTACTTCGGCGATTCGCGCCTTGATGTACTTGATCTTGAACTCTTCCTGGCTGCGCCAGTAGTACTTGGTCTCGTACAGGCCGAAGGTCCGGATGTCCATGTAGTAGATGTAGACATGGCAATCGGGCAATTCCTCGCGGATCTCCATCGCCAGGTTCGACGAAACGGTGCAGCAGATCTTGGAGCACCACTCGCGGCCGATCTGGCGATCACGGGAGCCGACGCAGAGAAGGATCGCGACGCGTTGCGGCTTGCGGCCGTCGGAGGGACAGCGCACGCCGTTGCCGGAGGAAATCATCTGCTCGACCTGCGTCGTCGTGACGACGTCCGGAAAACTGCCGAAGCCCCACTCCGGCTTGTTCACCGAATCGAAGTGCGTGAATCCACTACAGAGTATTGTTGCGTCGACCTGTGCATTTTCTCCGTTGGACAGCGTCGCGCTGAAGTTGCCCGGCGTACCGTCGAACTTCGACACCGTGGTGCCGGTGAGTACCTTGACGTTGTCGTCTTTGACCACTCGCTCGACCATTCCGCCGATCGCGTCCTTCGCCCATTCACCCGAGGGAACGAGTTTCGCATAACCCGAGAGGATGGGCGCGCCACCCAGTCGGTCTTCCTTCTCGACGAGGATACAGGATCGGCCAACGCTGCCGAGGCTGTGTGCCGCGGCGAGGCCGGCTGGCCCGCCGCCGACGATCAGGATCGAATTGGAGCCCATGTCAGGTGTCCTGTGTCGGAATGCCCTTGTAGCCGGGACCGGACGTGATCATCTTGCGGGGATCGTAGAGCGTCTCGCCCTTCCCCGCTTCCACGTCCTTCAAATACGCCTCGAACTCGGCCTTCTTCTGTTGCCAGTCGATGCCGAGCTTCTCCATCAGCTTCTCGGTAGACGATGCATGCCAGTGCGACTGAACGATCTTGTACGGGTGCGCGCCGCACACCAGCGCCGCGAACTGGCAATCGGCCAGTACCGGCAGGTCGACCGGTTTGCCCACCGCCGCTCCGATCCACTGATTCTTGTCGAGCGTGGTGATGCATCCGGTGTCGTGGCCGACCATCATGTCTGCCTGGGCCTCTTCCACGGCGACGCGGATCTTGCGATCGATCGCGAAAGACCGTGTGAACTCGCGCTCGGAGATGATGTGCCGGAACCCGAATCCGCAGCAGTCGTACCAGGTGCGATAGTCGATGACCTGGGCGCCGAGGGTTTCCAGCAGGCCCGTCGTCACCGCGACACGATTGCCGCCGAGGATCTTGTCGTCATAGATCGCGTCCTCGGGAACCATCTTGTATACGTGACAGGCCGGATGCACCGTGGCGCGTATATGACTGCAGTCGATTGTCTGATGTTTGGCGATCTCGTCCCGCATCACGTGCAGCCACTCGGAATAATGCACGACTTCCTCGGGGATCAGCAGCTTGCCGTCGACGAGGCGACCCAGCTTGCCGAGGATCTTCTTGACCCGCTCGCGGAGCTTCGCGGATTGCATGAGATAACCGCGCACCTCCTTGTAGTTGCCGAAGGACGTGCCGCAGTGTACGAGCGGATAGTAGTAGCTCTCCGGCAGCCCCTGCGCCTTCGCCGACACCCAGGCCTGATGGAAATTGCGCAGGAACACGGCGGCGAGGCTCTCGATGTTGCCTATCCCGGAGCCGTGATAGTTCCAGGCGGTGCACGAGGTCTGGTCCGTCTCATCCAGATACTCGATGTCCATCTCGTTCATGAGCCACAGCAGCGACGCCGGGTAACCCGGGATGTTGCCGCACTGCCCGCAGGATTTGTGGTGCCAGAGACGCGTGGTCGGGATTTTCTTGTCCCAGCCGTACAGCGTCTTGACCGTGACCGGCTTGTGCTCGTCGCTGACCCGGTGGACGACGATCTCGCCATCCTTCTCGAGTTCCCACATCGCGTCTCGCACGTCCTCGACGCGAGCCTTGTTGGTCAGCATCGAACGCCGGTTGACGATCTGGTCGACCCAGACCGTGGCCACGTGCGCTTCTTCGGTGCTCAGCTTCGCGTCGGTCCATTCGGAACCGTGACCGGTGAATCGTTCCCCACCATTACCCGTCGACATAATCTTCTCCTGGTCTTTAGTCCTCGTCCTGCTCATCGAGCCAGTCGTCATAGTCATCGCGCTTCTCGTCCATGATGTCGCTGATGACGTCGAAAAGGTTCTCGTCGATCGTCTCGAGGCTGTCCAGCACGCCCGTCTCTTCCCAGATCGTGTACAGCTCGACCGACGTCTTCAGATTCACTTCCCATGCCGTCTTGGTCGTATGCAGCGTCGGCATCGGAATGGCCTTGCGCAGCGTCGTGAGCGGCGCATCGACCTTCGATATGTTCGGGCCCCAGTCGGCGAACCCTTCCGGATTGATCATATCCGGCGAGAGCTGGTTGCCTGTCGAGATCAGTTTCAGCATCACGCGGCTGAATGGCCGCAGCACGCTCTTCGCCGATTCCATCCCGTGCTTGATGGCCGTCTCGCGCATCAGCATCACGAGTCCGCCCGGCGAGTTACCGAACGGGCAGCGGGCGGCACAGGTATAGCATTGCGCGCAGGACCAGATCTTCTCCTGCATCGCGTCGTAGATACCCTCGAGGTTCTCGGTCCAGAGCAACTGGACGATCTCGCGGGGGCTGAAGTCGTAGTAGTGTGCGGCCGGACAGGTGGCGGTGCAGATACCGCAGTTCAGGCAACCGTTCAGCTCGTGGTCGTAGCGCAGGTCGGCCTGGATGTCCTGGAAGATTTCCTCGAGTTTCTCGCGCGGAACGGGAGCGTCCTCGGAAACCGGATCACCGATGTATTCCTGGATTCTGGACGCGGTCGAATGCGACATTCAGTCTCCTAATAGGTAAGGACGCGACAATCGCCTTCCATGACTTCCTCGATCAGGTGTGCTCCGCCGACGATGCCTTCGCACTCAGGGATCAGGTCGTCGGGCGTCATGTCGAACAGGTCGAGGTTCGGCGAGCAGCAATAGAACTTCACGCCGGCCTCGTGGGCATCCTGGATGAAGCTGTACACCGATTTCGGTGAGCCTTCCTTGACGAACAGCGTCTCGGCGACGCCTTTCTTCATCAGCCGGCCGGCCGTGGCCGTGCAGATCACGTCGACCTCGTAATCCATGGCGGCGGCGACCGTGGCCTGGAAAATCGGCGCGCCGAGCTCTTCGCCGTTACGCGGGTCGGTATTCGCCATGACGATGATCAGCTTCTCGGCCATCGATGATTCCCCCGGGCGTCGCCGCCCCGGCACCCGCCGGCGCCTTTACAACAGCACATTAGCATATCCTAAATTACTGGTATGTCCAGCCCCTGCCCGGCCCGCGGCGTACTCATCAGCGCCGTCAGCTGCACCAGGCCCGTCATGATCGGCACGAGCTCGTCCTCGATCCGCGACTGCAGATCCCGCAAGGCCTCCAGCCGTTCGGCGGCGCCTTCCGGCACCTCCTCGAATTCCATGATCAGGTCCTCGACCATGCCGAGCTTGATCCCGGGATTGCCGGTGAAGCCGACGGAATTGGCGCCGACGCGGAAAGCTGCGACGCGCCCGGACTCGTCGGTCGCGAGGATGTCCGCGTCGTCCGGCGGCACTGGCCAGTCGCGCATGTAGATCGCCTGCGCGAACCGTTCCGGCAGATAGCCGTTCAGCGCCGCGGGGTCCGTACGGCGGACCTCGAGGCACTCGAAGCAGAACGGCGCCGGCTCGGCTCGGCCGCCGGCGGCGATCGCCAGGATCTGTGCGCCCAGGCCGATGCCGATCACCGGCGTGCCCTCGGCGAGACGTGCCCGGGTCAGTTCGACCTCCGCGGCGAGCGTCGGCAGGTCCCGGGTCCCGGCGGCGCCCCAGGGACCGCCGCCCAGCAGGATCAGCGCGTCGGCCGGCAGTTCCTTCTCCGGCAGCTTGCCGCCCGCGAAGGGCCGGAAATACTGGAAGCGGATGCGCCGGCCTTCCAGGTGGTCTTCCATCAGGCCGAGGTATTCGCCGGCGGTGTGCTGGATCACCGCGACGACGTTCATCGGCGAATCGCCGCGCCCCGCCAGCGCGAACGCATCGGGGGAACATTCAGACACGCCCGGCCTCCGCTGACGCCAGCGCCGCTGCGATCGAGGCGCTGAAATCGGCCGGCGCCACGCTCAGCGTATCGACGGCGTTGCTGCGGAAAAACGCGTGCACGGCGGTGTCGACTTCTTCGACGGCAAGGCCCGCCAGGTGCGCTTCGAGATCGAAGACGACGCGCGGCGGCGTCACGAAGAAATCGCCGCTGATCAGCAGGCGTTGCACGATGCGCCGGCCGGGGCCTTCGAGCTTGACGAACGTGTCGATCGTGCCGCCGGGCCCGGTGTGGCTGCCGGCCAGCACGCCGGCGGCTGCGCCGGGATTGTCGATCTCGGCGACGAACGCGTCGGTACCGATCTCCTCGAGCTCGTAGCGCCTGGCCAGCGTCTCCTCGCCGGCGGTGATCTCGCCCGGCCGGGCGACGATGCCGAGGCCTTCGCTAAACCCGCGGATCAGCGCCTCCTGTATCGTGCCGATGTCCGGGACCGACCCGCCCAGCAATTCCCGCAGCGAGACGACACGTTCGGCGGCCGTGTCCAGCCGGCGCTTGGCGAACTTGGCTTCCGGGATCGACAGTGCGGCGACCATCTTGCGGGGATCCAGATCGACCAGCACCGTGCCCTGGTAGATGAGCACGTCGCCGTCGAAGAAACCGCCGGTGCCGCTGATCTTGCGGCCGTCCACCTCGATGTCGTTGCGCGGGCGGAAGCGTGCGTCGATCCCGAGTCCCGACAGGCCGCGGGCCGCGGCCGTGCAGATCTCGCGTGCGAGCTCGGGCAGCACGGGGGTGCCGAGCGAGGCGCGGTGGAAGACGAGTTCCCAGCCGAGCTGGCCCTCGTCCAGGTAGATCGCGCCGCCGCCCGTGATGCGCCGGACGACGCCGATGCCGTTCTGCCTGCAATAGTCGAGATCGACCTCGCGGCTCAGGTCCTGGTGGCGACCGATGAGCGCCGTCGGCGGGAAGCGCAGGAAACGGATCGTGTCGGGTACATGGCCGGCCTGCCGCTCGTCGATGAGCGCGGCGTCGAACGCGATGTTCGCGCGGCCGTCGCGGACGCCGGTGTCGATGACGCGGAACGGTTTCGATTCCACCGCGACCTCAGGTGCTCATTCGACCCGCACCGGGATGTCGAGCTGCCTGCGAATCTTGCGGACATCCTTCTTTTTCGGCTGGAACGGGTAGCTCGCGATGTCCGACGGCGGCGAGTCGCCATAGGGCCGGTCGCAGGCCGAGATGTCGTCGCGGAACTTGCCGGGGCATCCCGAGGTGCGAAAGGCGACGCCTTCGTCGATGACCGCGGACAGTTCGGCAGTGCCGATTCCGTAGTCGGTGACCCGGCCCGCCGAGTCGAAGCGCATCGCATCGACGCGCACGCCGCGGTAGTCGATCAGGTAGCGCGCGAGTTGCACGCGGCGCCACTGGTCGCGCGGCGTCGCCGGCAGGTGGTCCATCAGCGAACCCTGCTCCGGGAAGAAACAGAACATGTGGCTGTGGCCGCCGAGATCGACGAGCTCCTGCACGAGATGCAGCACTTCGTACTCCGTCTCGCCCATGCCGACGATGATGTGTGCGCCGAACTGCCCGGGCCCGAAGACGTCGCGCGCATCGAGCAGGATCTCCCAGTACTTCGACCACTTGTGCGGTGAGTGCACGCCCTTGCCACGGGTCCGGTCGAACAGGGCCGGCGTCGCGGCATCCAGCGCGACCGTGAAGATGTCGGCGCCGAGGTCCTTCGTCCTTTGCACGTCGTCGCGTGTCATCGTCGTCGGATTCGACAATATCGAGACTGGGATCGCGTCGGGCCCGATCCGGTCGGTCCATTGCTTCAGCACCGTGAAGGTATCCTGCTCGGACCTGGGATGAGTGATCATCGAGATGCACATGCGATGGAACGGGCTCGATGCGGGATCGCGCGCCACGATCTCGACGATGTCCGCCATCGGTACGGCGGGCCAGTCCACCCGGATGAAGTTGCGGTCGGCATAGTCGCGGTCCGCCTCGCGATGCCGCGCGAGCCCGCAATAGGCGCAGTTGGCACGGCAGCCCTCGGGATAGGTCAGCAGCAGGTTGAGGCAGCGCGTGCAGCTGCAGCCGTACATACGACCGCCCATGACGCCGAGCGTAATCGCCGCCGCCGTCGAGAGCTGGACGTATTCCGGCGAGCGCATGTGCGGCGCCAGGTAGTTGTTGTTGGGCAGGTAGACGCCCTGCGGCGGTATGTCGTTGGCCTTGACGTGGCGGCCGTTGCGGCGCTCGACGGGGGTCTTCGACGGTGTCCGCGGCGCCATCGCCTCGAAAGGATTGTGGTCGTTTGCAGCCTGCGTCGCGGCATCGCCACGGTTCTCGAAACAGCTCATCCCGTCTTCTCCTTGTATCGCGCCCCGCTCATGCCGCGCAGGTACGAACCGGTGCTGCCGTTCCGCTGCCGAGCTTGATGGAACAGCAGGAGTGTGCCTGTTCGAAGGGCCGTCGGATCGTGTGGGCGACGCTGACGGCGCCGTCGGCGGGGAACGCGATACCGTCCAGGCCCGCCATCACGGCGTAGGCATCCGTAACTCGCTTGTGCATACCGGGCGGCCGCGCGCAGCCCAGCAGGACCTGCTTGTCCGGCAGACGTTCCCGAGCCTCGCCGAACAGGGCACCGACGTCCGAAGTAGCCGGCGTCGCGAAGGTGCCGGGCTTCGCGTAGAACGGCATGATGACGACCAGCACCAGCGCCGTCACCGGGTAGCGCGCGACGATGTCGAGCGCCGTCGCCTCGCCGAGGATCCGCCCGTAGTGCAGCCCGATCACGATGTGCGGCGTAACTTCCATGCGGGTCGCGCACAGCGCGGCGAGTGTCGCCTCGAAGTCGGCCACCGGGCGGTCGAGCTTGTAGACCTGGCGGATCGTCTCCGGTGACCCGATCACGTCCATCATCACCGTATCGACGCCGGCGGCTTCCATGTGCTTCGCGCGTGTCTCGTCGAGAAGTGCGCTGTGCACGGCCACCTTGAGTCGTGGGAAATCACGTTTGAGTTTCTCGACGACGGGCCAGTAGCGCTCGTAGCGGATCTCGTTGCGCTTGCTCGAGCCTCCCGACAGCAAGAATCCGTTCAGGCCCTCGCTCGCTATCAGCTCCCGGACCTTGCGATCGAGCATGGCCGGGTCGGTGGCCGGGATCATCGGCTCGAGGATCTTCTTCTGGCAATGATCGCAGTTGAGTCCGCAGGCGCCGGCAGTGATCGAGAATGCCGGGAAACTGTTCCGGCGGCAGCCCTCGAGTTCCGTGCTCTCGTATTCGCGGAAGGTCGGCGTCGAGAATCGGATGGGCCGACCTTCGAGTTGCGCGGCACGCCGTTCGAATTGTGCCACCAGCGCGGCGTCGAGCTGCGCGTCCTCCAGCGCCTCAATCTCCTTCAGTGCCTCGAACCAGCCCATGCGCGCAAATCCCCTCGTCTCGCCCGTCAGCGCCGTACGGCGCGTGCCAGGGATCGTATCTCGGCGCGGACCGGACCGGGATACGCAGTGTCCGCGAGTGTGGTCAGCCATTCCGGCTCGACCTCGTCCGCATCGATTAGCTCGCATTCCAGGGTGGAGAGCAGAGCAACCGCCTCGGCAGACAGCCGGTCCGGAAACTGCCGCTTTGCGAGTCGCCCCCAGATGCCGGTCCAGTAGCGCGTAAGCGTCCAGGGATTGTAGCCGCCACCGCCCAGTATCACCGTGGGGACCGCGAATTCCAGCAGCCGCTCGATGGCCCGCCACAGTGCGACGTTGCTGAGCCGCATCCCGGACAGCGGGTCTCCGGCCAGGCAGTCGGCACCGCAGCACAGGACCATGGCAGCGGGCTGGAACGATTCCGCGAGCGGCACGATTGCGTGCCGGAGGAGATGGTCGAGCTCGCTGTCATTGAACCCGGCCGGGACCGGCAGATTGCGAGCGCCGCCGCCACCGCGGTCGTCAGCTGCGCCGCTGTACGGCCAGCGGTCCCGTTCGTGAACCGAGACGGTCATCACCCGCGACTCGCGGGCAAAGGCATCCTGCACGCCATCGCCATGGTGCGCGTCGAGATCGACGTAAACGACCCGCGCATGCCCGAGTTCCAGGAAAGTGCGGATCGCGAATACCGGATCGTTGAAGTAACAGAAACCGCTGGCCTTCTCGGGCCGGCCGTGATGCGTGCCGCCCGACGGATGGAACACGACTCCGCCTCGCGAGGCGAGTTTCGCCGCGAGGATCGAACCCCCGACGGTTGCGGCCGCGCGCCCGTAAAGCCCGGGGAACACGGGGTTCTCCAGCGTGCCGATCCCGAATCGGCTGCGGGTCTCGGAGTCGACGCGGCCCGTGGCTTCTGCTCGCTCGAGCGCTGCGACGTAGGCGGGATCGTGAAACGCCGTCAGCTCCGTCCCGGTAGCGACAGGGCATTCACGGAATTCGTCGTCGTCCAGCCAGCCGAGGATCGCCAGGAGATCGAGTACCGCCGAGTGACGGACGATGGACAGCGGATGATTCCGGCCGAAGGCGGCGCGCCGGAACACCTCGGCGCCGAGGAAAAGCGGTCGTTCCAGGGCCCGCTGCGGGCGGCCAAGTCCGGCGGACGTGCGGCGCAGACTGACTTGCGGGGCAGGACTCGGCATCGGGCGCGGACCTTCGTCGGCGTGGCGTGTTCGGCGCGGGTCCGTTCGAGAATATTCTATTCCCCTAATAAAGACAATTCTGATATTCTAATATGCCGCCTGCGGCCACGCCGATACGAAACAAGAGGTGACGCCATGTCCAGCGAAGCAGAGATGGTAAAAGAATCGATCTCGGAGGCGCCGGTCGCCGTACCGAAAACCAAGAGCATGTCGATCATCGTCACGAAGGGCAGCCTCGACTGGGCCTACCCGCCGTTCATCCTGGCGACGACGGCCGCTGCCATGGGTCTGCCGGTCTCGATGTTTTTCACGTTCTATGGGCTGCCGCTGCTCCTGAAGAAACTCGACCTGCAGGTCACCGCCGCCGGCAATCCAGCGATGAAGATGCCGATGTTCGGCGCGCACATGGGCCTGCCGAATATCCTCACCGCGATACCCGGCGTCGACGCCGCATGCTCGACGATGATGAAGAATCTCATCAAGAAGAAGGGCGTCGCGTCGATCGAGGACCTGCGGGAACTCGCGATCGAAGCCGACGTCCGCATGATCGGCTGCCAGATGACCATGGATCTGTTCGAATACGACAAGAGCGACATGATCGATGGCATCGAGGTCGGCGGCGCCGCGACGTATATCGAGTGCGCCTGCCAGTCCGACATCAATCTATTTATCTGAACCGACCATACAGGCGATCTATCCAGGACAACCGCGGCGGAGAACGCTGCTCACCAGAGCGAGGGGCCATGGCCGACAAGACACTTGATGCGAAAGGACTCAACTGCCCGCTTCCCATCCTCAAGGCAAGGAAAGCGCTGAAGGAAGTCCCTGCAGGCGGGACGCTCGAGATCCTGGCGACGGATCCCGGGTCCGTGGCCGATTTCCAGGCGTTCTGCAGGCAGACCGGGAACGAACTCGTCGAGCACTCCGTCGACGGTTCCGTCTATCGCTTCATAGTCAAGCATACGGCTGCCTGAGTGGCCGTATTTCCGGGACTGATCCTGGCGTTTATTCTCGCCATCGGCGGGCAATGGCTGTCGGATCTTGTCGGCGTGACCTGGATGGGTCTGCCGAAGAGTCCGATCAGCGCGATCATGATGGCGATACTGCTCGGTATCCTGATCCGCAACACGCTGACGCTGCCGGCGATTTTCCGGCCCGGTATCCGCTTCGGCCTGGTGCGCATCCTGCGCCTCGGGATTGTTCTGCTGGGCATCCGGCTGAGCCTCGGCGAGGCCGGCGCGATCGGTTTGAAGAGCCTGCCGATCATCATCGGTGCGATCACCGCGGCGCTCCTGATCGTGACGTATCTCAGCCGCAAGCTGGGGCTGACGCACCGATTGGGCACGCTGATCGCCGTCGGCACCAGCATCTGCGGTGCGACCGCCATCGTCGCGACGGCTCCCGCGATTGCCGCCGACGACGACGAAGTGGCCTATTCGGTCGCCTGTGTGACGCTGTTCGGTGTGATCGCGATGCTCGTCTATCCATTTGCGGCGCACGCGCTGTTCTCGGCCGACGCGTTCCGCAGCGGCCTGTTCCTGGGCACGTCGGTGCACGAGACGGCCCAGGTCGCGGGTGCGGGCCTGGTATACGAGCAGTACTACGGCGATCCGGAGGCACTGAACGTCGCCACCGTCACCAAGCTGGTGCGCAACCTGAGCATGCTGCTCATCATCCCGCTGATGAGTGTCCTCTATCACCGAAAGTCGTCCGCAGGCGGCGCGGCGCCGAAGTGGTACACGATGATCCCGCTGTTCGTCATCGGCTTCGCGTGCATGAGCCTGCTGCGCACGGTAGGTGATATGGGTGAAAAACCGTTCGGTCTCCTCGAACCGGACCATTGGAAGACTGCCGTAACCTGGACCAAGGAGTTCGCCGAAGTCTGTCTCGCGATCGCGATGGCGTCGGTCGGACTCGGCACCAGCATCAGGGGGCTCGTCGCGATCGGATTCAAGCCGCTCGGCGTCGGCCTTTTCTCGGCGGTGCTGGTCGGCGTCGTCAGCTTCACGCTGATCAGTGTCCTGTATTGACGTCGTCCGGGAGAGAACAACGCAACACATCGAATCGGAGTGTACCGGTGAAAAACGAAAAGCGCGGAATACACGAACTCTATCAAGCCGACCCGATCCGGGCCGATGAAATCGTCTTCGCTCGCAAGAGCGATCCGGTCACACGGCGCGGATTCCTGACCCGCGGCGGCCTGGTGGCGATGTCCACGGCCATCGGCGCGTCCATTCCGTTCGCCGAATTCATGCCCGCGGGGTTGATCCCGGCCGCATTCGCGCAGGCTACGGAGCCGTTCGTGATCAAGGGCAAGGAAAACCTTACGGTGCTGAACGACCGGCCCGTGAACGCCGAGACGCCGGCCTACCTGCTCGACGACGACGTAACGCCGGCCAGGTACCTGTTCGTGCGCAACAACGGGACGCCGCCGGTGACGGACAACATCGATCCGGACGCATGGACCCTGGAGATCGCCGGGGAATCTGCCGAGCGCCCCGTGACGCTCTCGATCGCCGACCTCAAGAAGCGCTTCAAGCATTACACCTACCAGCTGCAGCTCGAATGCGGCGGCAACGGCCGCAGCGAATTCGTGCCGCCGGCGCACGGCAACCAGTGGACCGTCGGTGCCGTCGGCTGCCCGCAGTGGACCGGCGTCCGGGTCAGAGACGTCCTCGACAACGTGGGCGTGAAGGACGACGCCGTTTACCTGGCCTACTACGGTGCGGACACGCATCTCTCCGGCGACCCGACCAAGGCACCGATCTCCCGCGGCGTCCCTATCGCCAAGGCCCTCGAGAATGAATCCCTGATCGCCTGGGCCATGAACGGCGAGGACATCCCCGCCCTCAACGGCTACCCGCTGCGGCTCGTCTGTGCAGGCTGGCCGGGGTCCGTGTCGGGTAAATGGCTGCGCAAGCTGCTCGTTCGCAACATCGTGCACGATGGCGAGAAGATGACCGGCGACTCTTATCGCGTGCCCTGCAAACCGGTGGCCCCGGGCAGCGAAGTGCCCGACGACCAGATGTGCATCATCGAGTCGTTACCGGTGAAATCCCTGGTCACGTTCCCCAGGTCCGGCATCGAGCACCCGTTGACAGCCAAACTGGCCGTGCGCGGCCACGCCTGGGCCGGCGATCGCTCGGTGAAGTCGATGCACGTGTCGATCGATTTCGGCGCGACCTGGCAAAAAGCGAAGCTGCGCGCGCCGGTGAACCGGCTCGCCTGGCAGCACTGGAACACCGAGGTCACATTCCCGCAGACCGGCTATTACGAGGTGTGGGCCCGGGCGACCGACAACACCGGCCGCAGCCAGCCGATGGTCCTGCCCGGCTGGAACCCGAAGGGCTACCTGAACAACGCCTGCCACCGCATCGCCGTGCAGGTGGTGTGATGGCCGGCCGTCCGCAGCTCCTGCTCGCCCTCGTCGCGATCGCCGCAACGTGCGCGGCCGCCGAACCCGAACTGGATCCCGCGACGGGGCTCAAGATGACCGGAGACTGGGAGCTGGTGCGCAACAACTGTGTCGCGTGCCACTCGCCAAAGCTCATCACCCAGCAACGCGGGACGGAGTCGAACTGGCTGAGCATCATCCGCTGGATGCAGGCGACGCAGAATCTCTGGCAATTCGACCCGGACACGGAGGCCAGGATCGTCCACTATCTCGCCGAGAATTATCCGCCGGACGCGAGTCGCCGGCGCGCGGCGATCCCTCGGAGCCTGATGCCACCCAATCCCTACGCACCACCGACGAAGCAGCCTGACTGATACACTGTCTCATCGAGGAGGGCGACGCGATGCAGGTGAACCCGTCAGAGCTGGTCGCCAGGGCTAAGGCGACGATCCACGAGTGTTCCGTCGCCGACGCGCACGGCTGCGTCGACAGCGACACGCTACTCATCGATATCCGCGAACTGGACGAGTTCCGGCGCGGCTATATCCCCGGCGCTGTCCTGCTGCCGCGCGGCCTGCTGGAGTTCGAAATCCACGGACTCGTCGAGCGGTGCCGCAGAGATCCCTCGGTCCCGGCCGAAGACCAGCCGATCGTCCTCTACTGCGGTACCGGCGGTCGCTCCGCGCTGGCCGCGCAGACGCTGGCGGACATGGGCTATCGCAATGTGAAGTCGATGGCCGGCGGGATCGTCGCCTGGGCACAGGCACGCCTGCCCATCGACGTCCCGGCCTGAAGGCGCGGCGCTCGGCGTCGCCGCGCGCGGATTCTCCCGGCAAAAAAAGGGGCGGCTGACGCCGCCCCGATTCTTCGCTGTTTGTTTGTTGTCTGCAAACTTATGCGACTTTCACCTTGTGGGGTGTGAGGACTTCGGCTTTCGGCAGATAAATCTCCAGGATGCCTTCTTCCAGCTCGGCTTTGGCCTTGTCGATGACGACGTCGACCGGAAGACGGACTGTCCTGTAGAACTTCCCGTAGGCCATCTCGTGACGGTAGAAATCTTCCTTCTTCTCCTCTTTCTCGATCTCACGCTTCGCTTCGATGATCAGCCGATCACCCTCGATGGTGATCTCCAGATCTTCTTTCTTCACGCCTGGCATCTCTGCGCGAACCAGGAGATCCTCCTTCCTGTCGATGATGTCGACTCTCGGCAGGAGGTCGTATCCCTCTTCGTATTCGCCAGGGAGCGGCCATTTCATGGTAGTGGGTTCGAAGAAGCCTTCCATCCAACGGCGCGGGAAATAGTTCTCGAAGAACTCTTCCATGCTGCGGGTGAACGGCGTCAGCCCTCTGCCAACTGCAAGCTCTCTTTCCTTCTTCGGTAGAATGCTATGAACGTTGCGCACAGAACTCACCTCCTCGGTATTTGCGGCCGGACGCCGGGGTCCGGCGCAATATATATGGACCCAAAGTGCAAAATTGCCAATCCGTAATACCCCGCATTGAACGGCGCCGGGCGAGATCGCGAGGCCTCGGCCGGGGCCTGTGTCGCCGTGCAGCCGGCACATGACAGAACTCCAGGTCCATCGCGATCTCGCCCTCGCGGTCCTGGCGCTTTCCGTGCCGGTGTTCGCGGCGCTGATGTGGACGACGGCACCCTATGGACGGCATGCGCGTGCCGGATGGGGGCCGACGCTCCCGGCCCGGGTCGGCTGGATCGTGATGGAATGCCCGGCGGCGCTGCTGTTCGCGGCAATCTATTGCATCGGCGATCAGGCATCGGACGCGGTGCCGCTGACCCTGCTCCTGATGTGGGAATTCCACTACGTCAACCGCGCATTCGTGTACCCGCTGCGCATGCGCCCGGGCGGCCGACGCATGCCGGTCACGATCGTGGCGCTGGCTTTTCTCTTCAACGTCGCAAACGCCTACCTCAACGCCCGGTGGATCGCGCAGTTCGGCGCGTATCCGCTTGCGTGGTTCGGCAGTCCTGCGTTCGTGGCGGGCACGGTGATGTTCGTGGGCGGCGTGGCCATCAACCGATGGGCCGACGCCCGCTTGCGGGCGCTGCGTGTCCCGGGCGGACCGTGCTACTCGATCCCCGACGGCGGCCTGTTCCGGCGCGTGTCCTGCCCGAACTACCTGGGCGAGATGCTCGCCTGGGCCGGCTGGGCGCTCGCCACCTGGTCGCTGGCCGGGCTCGCGTTTGCGGTCTTCACGGCAGCCAACCTGCTACCGCGGGCCCTGGCCCATCACCGCTGGTATCGGCGCAGCTTTCCCGACTACCCGGCCGGACGGCGGGCCGTGATCCCGTTCCTGTTGTGAGCGCCGGACATAAGAAAGCGGCCTGCGGTAGAACCGCAGGCCGCCGGATTTGAGGACGCCTGGGTAGATCTGCTTTGTCGCGTACCCGTTCCCTTTCGCGTCTGTCCGCCTTGCGGCCGGCTTCCGCGTCCGGGGCCCGAATACGTTCTTGGTATCGGGCTACCTTCCGGCGTAATTCCTCGGGGCTTCTTTCCGAGTTCCACCCCTGGAATCCCGCGGGTTCCGCGATCCGCATGTGCGTCGCGCATTGCCCGGCGGTTCCGCCTTCTAGCGTCCACCGCCCCCGACACGCGTTCGAGGCTCGGACCTCGTTCAGCAGGGCGGTTGTCAACAAGCGAACTTGTTGGCGCGTGAGGCTATTGCCTCAGCATAAAAGCTAAACCTGCCGGCCCGAAAGTCAAGACTTGCGACGGAAACCATCGCGAGGAAAAAAGAGACCCTTCACACAACCGATAACTTGCACGATTCACTTCAAGTGAATTCGCAGATTCGTCTCCGCTGAGCCGTGCACGATTCGCGCAAATAGTGCGGCGCAATCACTCGTCGCGGTGCCAGACCTCGACCGGATCGCCGCTGGTGCTCTCGACGATGATGCCGTCATTCTTGCACGGAGCGACCCAGTGCGTGTCGTCGCAGCTCTTCAGGCTGTCGAGCCGCTCGTGGAACGCCTCGGTCCGCTCGCTGGGCACCGCCGGCGTTTCCTTGCCCGGCATGCGCCACCCCGGCTCATCCTTGTAGGCCTTGTCGATGGCCGCCAGGCTCTCGAAGGTACTGGTCTCGCGCGCGGAGGGAGCACAGCCCGAAGCGGTGTGGTTGACGATCACGTCCTTGGACGCATCCTTCAGTGCGGTCAGTTCCTGCAGGGCCGCCTGGCAATCGGACTGGGTCAGGAACTCCAGCTGGAATTCCTGTTGCTGACAGACACTCTTGCCGGCGGGCGCCACGCATTCACTGATAGTCAGTATGAAAACCTTGATCCATGCCGAATCCATCGCGTCACTCCATCTTGCCTGCCCTGTGCTGATTCTGACCGTGACGGCGGCATAAGTTCGCCCCGCCGCAACTCCGTCAGATGCCGACCGCCTGCCTCCAGGCCCGGGCCATCAACGAATGACCCGCCATCGTCGGGTGGACGCCGTCCGCGGCCCAGTAGCCCGGGGCTACGGTCCCGGTTACCGCATCATCGAACAAGGACTGCAATGCCACCCAGTGCGCGCCTGCGGCATCCGCGACGTCCCTGGCCACGCGCCGACGTTCGTCGAACTCCGGAAACCAGCGATCGTCCACAGCGCCGGTGCGCAGCGCGAACGGCTCGCACACCACGATATGGACGTCGGGCAATGCCTCGCGCGTACTCGCGAGCAGCGCAGTGAAATCGCGGCGGTAACTGTCCACGGTACCGTCGAAATCGCCGTCCAGTTTGTGCCAGATGTCGTTGACGCCGATCAGGATGCTGAGCACGCTCGGCCGCAAGTCCACACAATCGGGCTGCCAGCGGGCCGCGAGATCCGGCACGGTATTGCCGCTGACGCCCCGGTTATAAATCGCGAGCGCCTTGTCCGGGTAGTCACGGAGCAGTTCGTAGGCCAGTAACAGGGGGTAGCCGTGACCCAGCGCGGCGGCCTGATTTGCCTCGCCTTCGCGTTCACGATCCCTGCCCACGTCCGTGATCGAATCGCCCTGGAACAGGATCGTGTCACCCCTGGCGAGCGGGATATCGCCTGCCGATCCGGGCGTGCCCGCACGCACCGACGCGGCGGCGCCCAAGCCGAGCGCGGCCGTCGTGCCCAGGAGAATCTCGCGCCGTGTAAGTCCTGATCCGTTGTCGCCGCTCATTTCGTCATCCTCGCCTTGGTGCCGTGAGATCAACCATACCGCATGTGCGGGTGCGCCATGTCGTAACCGGCCACTACGGCGTCAGCCGAGGGGTATCCCAGTCCACCCATTGGTCGCGGATGGCCGGGAAATCCCCGTCGGTGCTCAGCACCTCGCCGGTAGGTGTTCCGTCGCCGACGAGGAATCGTCTCACGAAGGCGGCGACGGTGCCGAGTTGCTGTTCGGGCACTTCCCGGCAATGCGGATGACCGCCCCGCTGCGTCGCCCCCATTGCATCGGGGACGCCGAGCGCCGACCAGATTTCGTGCGCAACCTCGGCACCGAACTGCGAGCCCTGGCGATCCAGCCAGTACATGTCCGTGTTATTGACGACGAGCAGCGCCCGCGGCGCGATCAGGCCCATCACCATGTGCTGATCGAACGGCAGCCGCGTCGCCGTGGTCGCGAAGCGGCGGAACGAGTCGCGAAACCACACATTCTCGGTGACGATCTGTGCGAGGGTCTGGACCGCGCCGTTCTCCGGCTGGCGGCCGCCCTCAAGCCATGCCTTTTGGTGCACGTCGGCCAGGCGCCAGAGGGACGACCCGCCCGCACCCGACTCCTGCGCGATCGTCAACGCAATGCGCTCGTCGAACGCGCCGACGACGATCGCACCCTTGCCGTTCCGCGAACAACCGGTGACCCCCAGCCGCGCCGGGTCGATGTTCGTCTGGCGCGTCGTTTCGAGCGCATCGATCAGGCGGCTGACTCCCCAGGCCCAGGCCATCATCGCACCGGCGGGATGGTCGGGGTACAGCTCGTAGAATTTCCCGCGCCCGCGGGATTCGCCGTTCTGCTGTTCGGCGATTTCGCCGTTGTCGAACAGGATCGTCGCGACGCCGAGCCCCGAGATCGTATCGTCCTCGTCGAGCCCCGTGCCACGACCGAGCACGATCATCGCCGGCCAGGGTCCGCCGTCCCCGCCGGGTCGCCGGATCGTGACATCGAACTCGATCGCCGGGCCGCCGTCGTCGACGCTGACCCGCAAGGTATCGCCGTCGAGCGAACCGGCGACGTGCCGGGGCCGCGCAGGTTTCGACCCGAGCTCGTATTGCTGGACTTCGGCCGCGATCTCCTCGCGCCGGCAGGTCCAGTCACGGCGTTGGGTCACCCGGCGACCGTCCATCGACAGGAACGGATCCGGAAGACGCGGTATTACGACGAGGTCGTCGTAGTCCGGCAGCGCCGGCACGGCACAGTCGGCGCCACGATCTTCGACGGTCGCCGGCGCGCTCCCCGCCGGCACCGGACCGGCGGCTGCCAGCGCGCTACCGGACAAACCGCATGTATGTAGCATCAGACCGGCAAATGCGGTGACGAGAATGCGTTTCACGATTGGTCTTTCCGGTCTGCGGGTAGTCGACTTGGCAGTATACCGCCGCGGCATCTCCGGAACTGTCGGCCGCGGTCAGGACATGCCGGTCGGCGTGCGTTATCCTTCCCCCCCACTGTCCTCTGGTCCGGCGTGGCGCTGATGTCGTTCTCGTTCGTCAGATTCCTGTGCGGCAATATCCTGTTCGGCCTCGCCGCACTCATGCTGGCGCCCTGCTTCTACAGCCTCTATCTCGGATCGGACGACGTCGTCGCATTCTTCACGAGCGAGGCGATCACCGCCGCGACGGCGATATTGCTGATCCTCTCCAAGGGCCAAACGCCCAGCCGGCTCTGGGTGCGGGAAGTGTTCCTGCTCACCGCCCTGTCCTGGATCATGGTCTCGATATTCGGCGGCCTGCCATTCCTGTTCTCGCACACCGTCACGAGCAGTGCCGACGCCGTCTTCGAAACCGTGTCCGGGGTGACGACTACCGGCGCCACCGTGCTGTCGGCGCTCGACTCGCAACCGCGGGATATCCTGCTGTGGCGGTCGATGCTGCAGTGGGTCGGTGGCCTCGGCATCATCGCGCTCGGCGCCGCTATTCTGCCGTTCCTTCGGATCGGCGGCATGCGCCTGTTCCGCGCGGAATCGTCGGACTTCTCGGAGAAGGCGCTACCGCATACACAGCGCTTCCTGCTGCGTCTGGTGCTCATCTACATCGTCATGTCCGTCGGCTGCGCGGTCGCCTATGCCGTCGCGGGCATGGGCGTGTTCGACGCGATCAACCACGCGATGACGACCGTGTCCACCGGCGGATTCTCGACCCACGACGCCTCGATCGCTTATTTCGACTCGACCGCGATCGAAATAGTGTCGATCGTCTTCATGCTGGTCGCCGCAATGCCCTTTACGACGTTCCTCCCGCTGGCCGCCGGCGATTTCCGGCCGCTGAAGAACGACACCCAGGTGCGCAGCATGATCGGCTCTTACGCGGCCGTAGTCGTTTGCCTCGTCGCCTGGCTCGCCTGGGACCGGGGCATGGGCATCCTGGAAGCGCTCAGGGTAAGCGCCTTCAACGTCGTCTCCATCGCGACGACGACCGGCTACGTCAGCGACGATTACTCGAACTGGGGCACGTTCGCGGTGGTCGTGTTCTTCTTCCTGACCTACGTCGGCGGTTGTTCCGGCTCCACCGCGGGCGGTATCAAGATCTTCCGCTTCAAGATCGCGTTCATCATGTTCCGGGAGACGATGCAGCGCCTGTTGCATCCCAACGCTGTGTTTACACGCTCGATGAGGGGTCGACCGATCACGGACGATATCGTTTCGTCCGTCGTCGCATTTGCGCTCGCCTATGCCTTCACCGTCTCCGTCGTTACGGTCGCGCTGGCCGCGGCCGGCAACGATTTCATCACCAGTTTCAGCGCGGCCGGCACTGCAATGGCCAACGTCGGCCCGGGTCTCGGGTCGGTCATCGGGCCGGTATCCAACTTCGCCGCCCTCAGCGACCTGTCCAAGTGGATCCTCTGTGCCGCCATGTTGCTCGGACGGCTGGAAATTTTTACGCTCCTTATCATTCTTACACCGACCTTCTGGCGCGGTTGATTGTCTATTCCCTTCGTGACACCGGATCCGACCCCGGATCTTGCGGACGACGGAGATGACCCGCGATGGCTGATCAGGGCAACAGAACGAACGCACCGCGAATAGCGATACCGGCAGACGATTCCCTGCAACAAGGCGCATTGTTGCGGCGGTTCCTTCTCGCGGCCATGGCGGCACTGCTGATCGCCGCCGCCGTCCTGTTCGCTTTCCGGCCGCACTTCGGGCGACTCGAGGTCTACGACAGTATCGCGGACCTGCACTTCGCGGATCCGGAACTCGAGTCGTGTGTGCGCCGGACTGCGATCGACAACGGCTGGCCGGATGTCGGTCATTTCCGGACGCTGCGCTGTAACGATCCGGACGGCGACGGGATCGCGAGCCTGCAGGGCATTGATCAGCTCGTTTCCCTGCAGGACGTCGATCTCGCGTTCAACGACCTGGACGACGCGGCACCGCTGGCGAACCTCCCGCACCTCGCATCGCTGGACCTCAGCCACAACCGGCTCACGACGCTGCCGGTGTTCCGGGCGGCGAACAACATCCGCCGCATCGAGGTGAACTTCAACCGTCTCCCGGACCTGAACTGGCTCGCGACCCAGGACTTCGCCGCGCTCCAGATCCTCTCGCTGGCACACAATGAGATCACCGGGATCGACTCGGTGCCCCGCCTTGCGGAACTGCGCGAACTGGACCTGCGCGGAAACCGGGTATCGGACATCCAATTCCTGGCCTCGCTCCCGGGTCTCGAGATGCTCGATCTGGGCAGCAATGCGATCACGGACCTGACCGGCATCGATACCGTCGGCGGCTTGCGGCGCCTGTTCCTCGACCGGAATGCGATCGCCGACATCGGCCCGCTGGCGGGTCTCGACAATCTTGAAGTGCTCGATATCGCGCACAATCGCCCCGCTTCCCTCGAACCGCTCGCAAGCCTCACCGAGCTGCAACGACTGGACATCGAGCATACGGGTTCCCGAGAACTCGACACGCTGTTCCCGCTCGGCAACATCGAGGAACTCCGCATCGGAGGTAACCCCGACCTGGACTGCGCATCGATCGGGAGTGCGATCGGGGAATTCGGATCCGTGGCCGTGGTGGCGGACACGGACTGCCTTGCACAGGCTGGCCGCTGAGCCGATGGCCGACCGATCCCTCAATCTGCGGGCTGCCGCGATCTTCCGGGACTGCGCCGGACTCCTCAGGCAGCAGAAAGCGAACCCGTTCCGCGTCAACGCCTACCTGCGGGCCGCAGGCAATCTCGAGACGATGGATGCCGACGTCGGGGATATACTGCACGACGAGGGCGTCGCCGGTCTCACCCGCCTGCCGGGGATCGGCACAGGTCTCGGCGCCGCGATCGAGGAGATCGCACGTACCGGGCACCTGACGCGGCTCGATCGCCTCCGCGGCGAGACTTCACCGGAGACCCTGTTCCGGAACCTGCCTGGCGTCGGCCCGGCCCTGGCGCGCCGGATCCACGACAGCTTGCACGTCGATACCCTCGAGGCCCTCGAACTCGCTGCCCACGATGGCTCGCTCGCCGCCGTGCCGGGTATCGGCGAACGCCGCGTCGCGGCGATACGCGCCGGTCTCGCCGCGCTGCTGGGGCGCTGGGCGTCCGGCAAGCGCCGCTCGAGTCCCCGGCCGGACGTGGCCCTGTTACTGGACGTCGACGCCGAGTACCGGAAACGCGCCGCGGCGGGCACGCTGCCGCGGATCGCTCCGAAACGCTTCAACCCCGACGGCAAGGCATGGTTGCCGGTCCTGCACACCGACCGCGCCGACTGGCACTTTACGGCGCTCTATTCGAACACGGCGCGCGCGCACGAACTCGGACGCACGGACGACTGGGTGGTGCTGTACTACTACGACGGCGATCATCGGGAAGGCCAGTGCACCGTCGTCACCGAAACACACGGCCCATTGTCGGGAGGCAGGGTCGTGCGCGGAAGGGAGTCCGAATGCCGCGCCCAGGTCGCCTGAGCCCGCCCTCGTCGCGGGCCGGCCGGGCCGCGGCTGCGTTCAGTCGTCAGCTTCGAACTGTTGCAGACCTTCCTCGAGGTAATCGGCGAGCAATGACGTGCCTATGAGGTAATCGGCGGTGTGCTCCGTCCAGGTGTCCTCGGCATACTCGATCGCTTCTTCCCATTCGTCCAGCGAGTAGTCGCCCCGGCCCACCCACATCAGCGCCACGAGCGATACCTGCTGGTCGGGCTCGAGATCCTCGATCGTACTCTTGATTTCCTGGTAGTACGGGTCTGCACCGAAATCCGTGGCGACTTGTTTGACCCATTCCTCGTCGACGGCCTCCGGCTCGTCCGGGAACGTCACGTCCTCCCGGGCATGAAACTCGTGTGCCTTGTCGATGATGAACCGTACTGTGTCGCGATTGAGATCGAGCTCTGCCATGTCGTGATTCCAGGTCTTTGCCGCCCGCCGGCCCGCCCCGGCATCTTGCTTTGACTCGCATTGTAAGCAGAGTTGCGCCTGCAACCGATGCCGGCAATTCGTACAATTACCTAACCCGGACCTTCCGTGAACGATCCGGGCCAAAGGAGCGAACGACATGCCGGACGACACGCACAGCCGCCCAACGGACTCTCACCCAACGGATCCTCGTCCAGCGAGCCCCGGGGCCCCGGGCCGGACGGATCCCCGGCATCGGCATGCGTTACACCAGTTCCCGGGCCGCTTTACCCGGCCCGGTACGGCCCCCGGGGACCTCTCCAGGCCGGCGGGAATGCCCGCAACACCGTCGGTGCTGTCGCTGATCGACTACGACGCCGGCGAGATCGTCGAGCTCCAGACCTGCACACTCGCCGAAGCGCGCGAATTTTTCACGAGCCCCCACAGCACATGGCTGCACGTGCAGGGCGCACCGACCGAAGAACTGTTGCGCGCCGTCGGCGACGCCTACGGACTGCACCCGCTGGCGCTCGAGGACGTCTTGCACACCGGGCAGCGTGCGAAGGTCGAGGAATATGACGGGCAGCTGTTCACGATTCTCGGGGCGCCGGAGGCAGCGGACCAGGGCATGGCGACCGTCCAGCTCAGCCTGTTCCTCGGCGACACCTGGCTTGTGAGTTTCTATTCCGGGCGGGAGGACCCCTTCGCGGCGGTTCGGGAACGGCTCCGCAACACGGGTTCACGCGTGCGTCGCCTCGGCGTCGATTATCTTTACTACTCCCTGATCGACACGATGATCGATCACGTCTTTCCGCAGATGGAGTATCTGGGCGAACGGATCGAGGCACTGGAGCTGTCTGTATTCGACAATCCAAATCGCGCGGCGCTGGACGAGATCCATCATCTCAAGCGGGAACTGGTGCTGCTGCGGCGCCTGTTGTGGCCGCAACGGGACGCCCTGGGCAGCCTGACCCGCGGCGATCACGCACTGATAAAGAATGAGGCACGGCTGTATCTCCGTGATTGCTACGATCATGCCGTGCATGCGCTCGACCTCGTCGAGAGCTACCGCGAGATGGCATCCAGCCTGCTGGAAGTGTACCTGTCCAGCCTTTCGAATCGCATGAACGACGTCATGAAAGTCCTGACGATCATCGCCACGCTGTTCATCCCGCTGTCGTTCATCGTCGGCGTCTATGGCATGAACTTCGATCGGTCCGCGGGCCCATGGAACATGCCGGAGCTGGGCCTGCGCTACGGCTACCCGCTCCTGTGGCTGTTCATGTTGCTCGTCGCCGGCGGCATGCTCCTGTACTTTCGCAGCAAGCGCTGGTTCTGACGGGAGCGCCGCGCCCATAGCGCCGCCCGCGTTCGCCTAGGTAGAAGTGCGCATTCCGCCCGGGGGGGCGAACGCAGTAACCAAGAGTCATGAACGGCCTTGCCGTACCGGAACTCGTCTGGCGAGCGAAGTATCGCCGCGCAGAGGACGGCGTTCCGGCAGAGCGCGACATCGGCGAGTCCTGGGACCGGGTTGCGCGCGCGGTGGCCGCCGTCGAGTCGCGGCCCGAACGCTGGGCTCCCGGATTCCGTGCCATCCTGTCCGGTTACCGGTTCCTGCCGGGCGGCCGTGTGCTGGCCGGCGCCGGTACCGACCGGCGCGTAACGCTTTTCAACTGTTTCGTGTCCGGACGGCTGGCCGACTCGCTCGACGCGATTCTCGCGGCGCTGACCGAGACGGCCCTCACCATGCAACAAGGCGGCGGCATCGGCATCGACTTCTCGCCGCTGCGGCCGTCCGGCAGTACGGCCGTGCGCAGCGCATCGGCCGCGTCCGGGCCAGTGTCGTTCCTGCGACTCTGGGACACGCTGTGCGGTACGCTGCTGTCGACGACGTCGCGCCGTGGGGCGATGATGGGCACGCTGGCTTGCGACCATCCGGATATCGGCGCGTTCGTCGATGCCAAGGCCGCGGCCGGGCGCTTGAGCAACTTCAACCTGTCCGTCCTCGTCAGCGACCGGTTCATGCACGCGGCCGCGAACGGCGAACCCTGGCCGCTGTACTTCCCGTCGCGACTGGCCGATGGCCTGCCTGCTGCGGCCGCCGCGGAGTCCGCCGTTGCCGTCGTGCCCGCCGCAGACCTCTACCGGCACATCGCCGAGTCCGCTCACAGGAGCGCGGAACCGGGTGTCCTGTTCGTCGATACCATCAACCGGGAAAACAACCTTCGATACTGCGAAACGATCAGCGCGACGAATCCCTGCGGCGAGATCCCTTTACCCGCGTACGGCGCCTGTGACCTCGGCTCACTCAACCTGACGGCTTTCGTGCAGAAACCGTTCAGCCGCCACGCCACGCTGGATAACGACGGGCTGTGCGAAACGGCCGCCGTCGCAGTGCGCTTCCTCGACGACGTGATCGACGCGTCGCACTTTCCGCTCGAAGAACAGGCCGCGCAGGCCCGGCGCACGCGGCGTATCGGACTCGGCATCACGGGCCTCGCGGACGCGCTCGCGATGCTCGGCCTGAGTTACGACAGCGACGCGGCGCGCAATATTGCGGCGGAGACGATGCGCCGCATCCGGGACACCGCCTATGCGACGTCAATCGACCTCGCGCGGGAGAAGGGTCCGTTTCCGTGCTTCGATACGGCCGCCTACCTGGAGGCGCCGTTTGTCCGCCGTCTGCCGGCGGCGCTCCGGGACGCGATCGCCAGGCACGGCATGCGCAACAGCCACTGTCTGTCCATCGCTCCCGCCGGCACGATCAGCCTGCTCGCCGGGAACGTGTCGAGCGGCATCGAACCGATCTACGCGCTGGAGGCGACACGCAGTGTCCGCGAGGCGGACGGCACGCCGCGGCTCGTCGACGTCCGTGATTTTGCGTATGAAGGCTGGCTCCACGCCGCTGTCGAGCAGGGCTCGCATAAGGCGCCGGAGACGGCCGACGCGGTGCCCGCCGATGCGCAGCTGTCGATGCAGGCCGCGTTGCAGCCCTTCGTCGACAATGCGATCTCCAAGACGATCAACCTGCCGGCAAGCGCAGGCGTCGCCGACATCGCGGCCATCTACCGGCGCGCCTGGGAGGCCGGCCTCAAGGGATGTACCGTGTATCGTCCGGGCGCAACCGTGGGGCAGGTCCTGCGTGCGCGCACCGAGTCCCATTGTTGCCACGTGGACCGCGAAGCCGACTGATCCGGATCACCGGAACGGGCCGGCTACGACGGCGGCGGGCCCGGCCCTAGGTGAAATCCGGCATTTAAACTCCCGCACGATCGCCGTATCGTCTGGTCAGAGGGTGTCGTGTGCGCTGCATGGGACAGCGCCCAGGGACAAATAGCGTGAATGACAAGTCGTCGCCCGGGTTATACAAGGGAGTGAAGATCCTCCACGACCCGGTGCGCAACAAGGGTACTGCGTATACGGAGGCCGAGCGGGACTTTCTCCAGTTGCGCGGCTTGCTGCCGCCGCGCGTGCATACGCCGGCCGAGCAGGAGATGCGGGTACTCGGCAACATCCGGGCGAAAGCCAACGATCTCGAACGCTACCTATACCTGGTGTCTCTGCAGGACCGCAACGAGACGCTCTTCTACCGCGTCGTGATGAACCACATCGAGGAGATGATGCCGCTCATCTATACGCCCACGGTCGGCAAGGCCTGCCAGGAATTCCAGCACATCTACCGCCGGCCGCGCGGGTTCTACGTGTCGCTGCAGGACCGCGGCCGTATCCGGGAGATGCTGCGGAACTGGCCGCACGAGGACGTGAAGATCATCGTGGTTACCGACGGCGAGCGCATCCTCGGACTCGGAGACCTCGGCGCCCAGGGCATGGGCATCCCGATCGGCAAGCTCGCGCTGTACACGGCCTGCGCCGGCATCCATCCGACCCAGTGCATGCCCGTCATGCTGGACGTCGGCACCAACAACGAACAGCTCCTCGACGATCCTCTCTACAACGGGCTCGAACGGCGACGGGTGCGCGGCGAGCGCTACGACGAACTCGTCGCGGAATTCGTCGCGGCCGCCAGCGAGGCGTTCCCGGGTGTCCTCATTCAACTGGAAGATTTCGGCAACGCCAACGCCTTCAGGCTCCTCTCCCAGTATCGCGACCAGGCCTGCCTGTTCAACGACGACATCCAGGGTACCGGCGCGGTCGCGCTCGCCGGCATCATGAGTGCGTTGCGAATCACCGGCGGGTCTCTGCCCCACCAGAAGCTGTTGTTCCTCGGCGCCGGCGAAGCGGGCATCGGCGTCGCCGAGGCATTCGTCGCGGCGCTGGTCGCCGAGGGCGTGCCGGCAAAGCATGCGCGCAAGCAATGCTGGTTCGTCGACCGCCGGGGGCTGCTCGTCGCGGGGCGCGACAATATCTCCGAGGCCAAAAAGCCCTTCGCCCACAAACATGCGCATATCGGCAACCTGCTCGAGACCGTCAAAACGCTGCAGCCGACGGCCATCATCGGCCTCTCCGGCCAGCGCGGCGCGTTTACCGGCGAAGTGATCGATGCGATGGCGCAGATCAACCCGCGCCCGATCATATTCGCGCTCTCAAATCCCACCGACAGCGCCGAATGCACGGCGGAACAGGCCTACTCCGGAAGCAACGGCCAGGCGGTCTTCGCGAGCGGCAGTCCGTTCGAGCCGGTCAAGATCGGCAATCAGACCTTCGTCCCCGGCCAGGGCAACAACGTGTACATCTTCCCCGGCGTAGGGCTCGGCGTGATCATCAGCCAGTCGCGTGTCGTCACCGACGAGATGTTCCTCGCGGCCGCCAGATCGCTGGCCAGCCAGGTGGCCGACGCGGACCTGGCGCACGGCCGCATCTTTCCGCCGCTGTCCCGGATCCGGCAGGTTTCGGCACAGATCGCGCAAGATGTCGCCAGGATCGCTTACGAGCGCGGCCTGGCCACCAGGCCGGAACCCGACGACATCGCGGCGGAGATCCGCCGCTACATGTACCAGCCGGCATACCCGCATTATGCGTAGCGCGTGTCCGGACGCTATCATTGACAAAAACAGCAATCGAGGGGGCTGATCCATGCCGTACGACTCCAGTGCTATTCGAAACGTCTGTCTGGTCGGGCCGAGCGGCGCCGGCAAGACCCTGCTGGCCGAGGCGCTCCTGCACGCGGGCGGGGCCATCCCCAAATCCGGATCGATCGAGAACGGCGACACGGTCTCGGATTTCACGCCCCGCGAGAAGGCCGCGGGCCATTCGCAATACACGTCGCTCTGTCACCTGGATCACGGCGGAATCCACGTCAACCTGATCGACACCCCCGGCTACCGCGATCTGTACGCCCGCTCGTTATCCGTCCTGCCGGCCGTCGAGACCGCCGCGGTCGTCATCAACGCCCAGGCCGGCATCGAACAGGTCGCGCGCCGTATGATGAGGGCGGCTGCACGGCAACGCCTGTGCCGCATGGTCATCGTCAACAAGATCGACTCGGAAGACATCGACCTGCAAGGTCTCATGGGCGAAATCCAGTCACTGTTCGGTGCGGAGTGTCTGCCCATCAACCTGCCCGCCGCGGATGGCAGTTCCGTCGTCGACTGTTTCTTCGATCCGGCGGATGCCGACACCGCGTTCGACTCGGTCGAAGCCGCGCACACGCACATCGTGGACCAGGTCGTCGAGGTCGACGAAGAGCTGATGGAGGTCTACCTCGAGCAAGGCGAAGAACTCGCGCCGGAACAGTTGCACGATGCTTTCGAACAGGCGCTGCGCGAAGGCCACCTCGTACCGGTGTGTTTCGTTTCGGCGCGGACCGGCGCCGGCATATCGCAACTCCTCGAGATATTCGAGAAACTGATGCCGAACCCCATGGAAGGCAATCCGCCGCGCTTCCTGAAAGGGGACGGCGACAGGACCGAAGAGGTCAAGGTAAAACCCGATCCCGCCTCGCATGCCGTTGCACATGTTTTCAAGGTCGAGATCGATCCGTTCAAGGGACGTCTCGGGGTCCTGCGGATCCACCAGGGCACGATACGCCCGGGCAACCAGCTTTTCGTGGGCGACGCGCGCAAGCCGATCAAGGTCACCCAGCTGCTCAAGATCAACGGCGCCGAACATGTCAAGCTGGACGTCGGGGTGCCGGGCGAGATCTGCGCCATCCCGCGTGTCGACGAGGCACACTACGACGCCGTGCTGCACGACTCGCACGACGAGGATCATTTCCACCTGAAATCGATCGACCTGCCGCGGCCGATGTACGGACTCGCGATCTGGCCCCGGAACGACAAGGAGGCACAGAAAGTCTCGGACGCGCTGCACGTCGTCGAGTCCGAAGATCCGTCCCTCACGGTCGAGCACATACCTGCACTGAACGAAGTCGTCCTCCGCGGGCACGGCGAGCTGCACCTGCGCAGCGTGCTGGAGGACATCGCCGATCGCTATCATCTCGAAGTCGAGACGGCGTTGCCCTCCATCGCCTACCGGGAGACGATCACGCGTCCCGCCGAGGGCCACCACCGCCACAAGAAACAGACCGGCGGCGCCGGACAGTTCGGCGAGGTCTACCTGCGGATCGAACCGCTGCCGTCAGGCTCCGGTTTCGAGTTCGCGAGCGCGGTCGTCGGCGGCTCCATTCCATCCCAGTTCATCCCGGCGGTCGAGACCGGAGTGAAGCAGGTCATGGAGGCCGGCGCCGTGTACGGCTATCCGATGCAGGATATCAAGGTGACGGTCTACGACGGCAAACACCATTCCGTCGATTCGAAGGAGATCGCCTTCGTCCAGGCCGGCAAGAAAGCGTTCCTGGACGCGATCAACAAGGCGGCGCCGATCGTCATGGAGCCGGTCGTCGACGTCACGTTCACGGTGCCGACGAGTTCGGCCGGCGGCATCACGGGCGATCTTTCCGGCATGCGCGGCATGGTGACCGGCACGGAATCGTTGTCCAACGACCGGATCGTCATCTCGGGACAGGCACCCCTGAAGGAGATCCAGGGCTACCATTCGCGCCTCAAGTCACTGACGGGCGGCGACGGCAGCTTCGATATGGAGTTCAGCCATTACGCGCAGGTGCCGCCGGAGTCGCTCGGCGAACTCCGTTCTGCGGGCTGAGCAGAGCGCGGGGGATTGAGCGCGGGAAATCAGTAACGCCCATGCTGCTTGAAGATGTAATTGCTGAGTTCGATGAACTCGTGATTCATGCGGTGCACGATCCGGTGCGCCGATCTCGCGACCGCACGCATCACCTTGTAGACGAGCTGCGGGTTACTCGTAACGAGTTCCTCGAAGTCGCTGCGCTTCAGGCTCATTACGCCGCAGTCGCACAGCGCCCGCAGTCCGACCGTATGCGTCTCGCCGTCGACGAAACTCAGCTCGCCGGCGAGTTCGCCATCCCGTAACACCGCGAGACTCGCGGTCTCGCCGGCACCGGTCTGCTTGACCACCTCCAGCTTGCCCTCCAGGAGCACGTGCAGGGAGTCATCCGACGTTCCCTCCCTGAACAGATAATCGCCGTCGGCCAGCTTCTGCCAGCTCATGATGCCGCCGAGCTCGACGGCTTCCTCGGGTGTGAACTCCGCGCCGAGGACGGAATTGAGGATCCGGTTGTCGATGTCGTTCATGGTACGTCCCGCCTTTGCCCGAGCACGGGTCCGGGCTCCATGCCAGATACTAGCGTCCGCCTTCCGGCACCGATATAGGGGTTTACAACCGGCCCCCTTCCGCCTCCGCAGGGTCTTACCTGGATGGCTGCACAGCACCCTTGCAGATGTCCTCCTCCCCGCGTATCCGATCCCAAAGGCCCTTTGCGAAGATGGACATGCCGCCCGTGGCGACGGCCGCGCCCGTCGTGGCGACCGAGCGCGTGGGATCGACCAACAACTTGGGGTCGGTCAGCGTCCCGCCGACCTTGAGGAAGGAATTCGCGACGCCGCCGATGCTGACCCCGAATCCCTTCCGCGGTCTCATGCGAACCGACAGGTCGAGCGTTTCGTCTGCGAGGTTCGCCTGCCCCAGGGCGATCAGCGCCAGCTTGTCGGACTGCACCGCGACATTGTCCAGCGTCACGACACCGTCATCGATTTGCAGGTTGTAGAAACCGCATTCGATCTTCACGTACGGCTCCTTCTTGTACAGGGGATTCAGGGTGTTCAGGATCTGCAGGATCAGGTCTCCGGTCAGGCGCGATTCCATGATGCCGTACAGCCTGCCGTCGCCTTGGCGAACTTCCACGCGTCCGTTCAGCCCAGCCATGATCCGGTGCACGGAGCCACCCGTACCCCGAAGTTCGACGCGGCCGAAGAATGCCGGCACGACGGATCGGTCCTGCGAATCCGATGCCAGCAGCCCCAGCCGAAAGTTATCCACTTCCATCGAGGCGTCGACGGCCAGTGCGTCGGCCTCCGGTCTGGCATGCAGGCTCCCCGTCACCGTGCCGTCTTTGCCGCGAAAACTGATCGGCTCGATCCGCAAGTTGCCATTCTCGAGTTTCAGGCCGACGTCGAGGTCGAACATGTCGGCCTCGGGCATGATCAGGCGATCGGTTCTGAGCGACAGATCGATGTCTGCGGCCTCTAACAGATCTACCGGGAGCGGCGTATCCGGAAACAGGGAGCGGCGTTTCTTTTTCTCGCTCTGGGTGGCACCTGCATCGCCGCTGGCCATCAGCCGCGTCAGATCGACGAAACGCGACGAAACGCGTCCCTGGATCCTGGGCTTCGCGTGGAGGTCGACGTCGAAATGCGAGTCGATCCGGTTATCCCCGAGCGTCGCGACGAAATCCTCGACCGCGAAACCGGAAGGCGTCCCGTTCACGGCACCCGCGATACTGAACGGCCGCCCGGGCGGCGCAGCAGGATCGGGTGCCAGGAACAGTCGCCTCAGGTCGGGTCCCGACGCGGAGAACCGAAGATCACTGCGGTTCTCCATCGGCGCGAGGCTCAGCGTGCCGTCGGCCGCCATCGAATACTTGCCGATGTGCACGCTCGCGTCATCGAGACGGATGTCCTTCCCCGTCAGGTCCACGGCGGCCTTCGCCGAGAAGGCGCCTTTTCCCAGCCCTTCGAGTGCCGTCAGGCGCCGCAGAATCAACGTGTCGGGGGCATTGGCGCGTACCGTGAAGTGGGCCGCCTGACCGTCTCCCCCGAACCTGCCGTCGACCTGCAGCTTCACATTGCCGAGCGAGGCTGCGATGTCCTTCAGCACGAATTCCCCGCGACGCCCGGACAGATGCCCGCCGAGGAGGAAGGGCTCCCCGGCGAGGCGCTGCAGCATGTCGAGATCCGCGGCTTTTGCGACGTCCTTGCCGCTCAGCGAGAGATCGAGCTCCATACCCGCGGCCTTGCCCAGGGTCACCGTTCCGGTCATGCTGGCCTCGAGGCCGCCGGCCCGGGCGGACAGGTCGTCGAGCCTGAGACCCTGGCGGGTTACGCGCAGCCTGCCTCCTGCGCTGAAGGGTCCTCCCGGCAGATACTCCACATCGCCAAGCACGGGTAATCCGCCGAGATCGGGACCGGACGCGTGCACGTCGATGTCGGTGCCGACGAAGTCCTCGCCCGTCGCAATCACGCCATCGACGGCCAGCCGATTGTCGCCGACCGACCCCTCGGCGCCGATGAGGCGGACTCCGAGGGGGTCACGTCGGACCCGAGCCGCCACATCGAAAGGCTTCGGCGGCAGTCCCTCGATGCCGGTCATGGCTTGCAGGATGGACAGGTCGTCGCCCGACAGACGGAAGCGAATCTCCCGATCGGAACTGCTGATCGCGTCGATTTCACCCCCGGCCGTGAACCGGTTGTGGCCGATCCGCGCATTGACGTCGTCGACCTGCCAGATGCCTCCGGTCTTGCGCACCCTGCCGTGGATGTCGAATTCGGCCTTCGGGACGCCCTGCAAACCTGCCAGGAGACCGATATTGGAGAAATCCGGCCCCGCCGCCGCGACGGCGACATCGCCGTCGGGAATGGCAGTGCTCGTATCGATCCAGCCGTCGAGGCCGAGACTGTTGTCGCCGATCGCCAGCTTCGCAGCAGAGAATTCCAGTCGCTTGCCCGCGACATTCAGGTCCCCCGAGAGCCGGAACGGCCTGTTATTGACGCCCCGGATACCGAAAACTTCGGCGACGTGCTGCGCGTCCGGTCCCGTGAAATTGAAATCCAGGGACGCGTCCTCGAAGTGGATGAGCGACGACGTAATTCCGTTGGCGACGAGCTGGATATCGCCCAGATTTCCCTCGAGGCGAAACCGGCTGCCGCTGCCCTCCCGGTTGACCCGGCCGGCGACTTGGAACCGGCCGGCGGCGAACGGCGGCAGTCCGAAGGTCCGGATGACGCGTTCGATGGTGGGTCCCTCGAGGTTCAGGTTGAGTTCCACACCCCCGAGCGCCTTCAGGTCGTCCACGGTGCCATCGACACCCAGTCGTGTGCGCCCCAGGGTGAGGTCGAGGTCCGCGGTGATACTGCTGCCGTCGATCAGGTGATCCCAGGGTCCGAGCTTGCCGTCAGCCCAGACCGGGATGTCGTTCACGAGTGCATCCAGATCGAGGTCGAGGATGTTGTCCTGATCGGGATTGATCGTCAGCCTGTTCAGCTTGATATGCAGAGGCTGCTCGCGCAGGGCGTCGTCGAAACGGAAATCGACGTCGGCGACCCGGACCTCCCTGAACGCGATGCTGGACGGATCGAATCCGCCGGATCCGGCGCTCTCCGCCGGTTCTGCGCCCGTCTTCCAGTTTGCCTTTCCCTGCGCATCGCGGTCGAGACGGATATGCAAGTCGTTGACCTCGAAGTGCTCGACGATGACGGGGCCGGACAACAGGGACCAGAGATCCACCGTAACCGACACGTGCCCCGCCGTCGCAATCTCGCTGGCCGACGGCCAGTCGGGATTCGTCAATCCGATCTGTTCGACCGTGAGGCTCGTATGGCTGCCGAAATGCAGCTCGAACGTGCCGTCGATGCGGAGTTCGTGCCCGATCTTGCGCGAGAGGAAAGCCTCGATGTGATCCTTGTAGACGCTGAGGTCCGCATTCCTCAGGTACAGGAACAGACCCAGCACCAGAACCGCGAATATCGCGCCTCCCCACAGAGTGATACGCAGGATCTTCTTCATGGCCCTCTCGTGGAAGCATCCTAACGGTTTCGGGCCCTGTCACGCTACAATCTCGGCAGATGAAACTCGCGCGATCGACAGGCCTGGCCACACTCCTGCTCTGCATGCTTGTCGCCGTGAACAGTCCGGCGCAGGAAGCCGGGGAAGACACCGGCCCCGCAGCGCCGAATCTCACTTCCCTGCAGGCAAACTGGTGGACGTACTTCGAGGGAACGCGCCAGGAAGTCGGGCCGCGTATCTCGACCTTCCTGGATGGCGTCGAAGCTCAGATTCCGAAGCTCGCGCCGCAGAACCAGGAAGCGGCCCATTCGGTGCTGCAGGCGCTGCGCGACAATTTCAGCGCCTACCTCGATCTGCTGGACGAGACCGCGTTCAAGCCCCAGGAGCTGCCGGATCCGGCGGTCAATTACACCATCGACGAACTGCTGTCCCTGGCAGCGAAGGCTCGCGAAGCGAGCGACGCTGCGGGGACCGAAGAACTCGAGGTCGAGCGCGAGAAGCGCACTTTCGATGGCGCCAGCCGCCGGCGCGATGCGGCGTTCAAGGACTATGCGGCTGCCGGTTCCGGAGATCAGCGCTGGTTGCTGGCGCTCAGGCTGATCCAGGCGCGATCGGCGCAGGCGATCTCGGCCCGGCGCCTGGATCTGCTGACGAAAAGCTACGAGGCAGCCACGGCATACGCCGAGGCCAGCGCCGCCCGGGTGGACCTGGCGATGGACCGGCTGGCGTCTTCGGCCGACGAGGCAAAGCTGAAGGAGCTGAAAAAGCGTGTCGCGAGCAGCCGGGGTGCCGTTGACAAGGCGCGCGAGAAACTGCGTGACGCGCAGAATGCCGCCCACAGCCTCGGGCTCGAGACGCCGCAGGGCCGGTCCCAGCAGCGGCTGCAGCAACAGGGTCTGATCGCGGCGGACGTCGACCTCGCCATGGCCGAGGCGACGCTGGCACATGACGAGATGCTGCGCTGGTGGACCGAGCTGACGCTGAATACGGCTCCGGACACGGACGAGCTGGAAGACCAGGCGCTCGAATGGTCGAAACTGATCCGGCAGATCGAGCAGCAGGCGCCGGACTGGAAGCGTCAGACCGAGAACGAACTGCTCGCCGTGCAAGGTATGAGTCGCGACGGGCTGGACCGGGCATCGCGCCGCCTGCTGGACCAGCGGCTCGGCACCGCCCAGGAGACACTGGCCCGGCTCGGAGAGCTCGACAGCGCGGTGGCCGACCTGAAACTGCTGACACAGGTCGTGGACAAGGCCACCGCTCAGTACACCGGCGCATTCCGATCCTGGCTCGCGGGTGCCAGCCGCATGGTGAAGTCGGCTTCGCAGCGCGTCGCGGATCTCGCCGAGGTGCCCCTGTTCCATATCGGCGATACGCCGGTCACCGGCGGCAAGATCCTGCGCTTCGTGATCATCCTCGCCGTGGGTCTGCTGTTGTCGCGCGGCATCCGGCACGCGATCCGGCGTGTCGGCGACACCGAATCTGCCGGCACTCAGGCATCCCTTTACACGGTAAGCCGGCTCACGCACTACACGATCATCATCCTCTCGGTGTTCATCGCCCTGTCGTCGATCGGCCTCGACTTCAGGAGCCTGGCCATCGTCGCCGGCGCGCTCTCCGTCGGTATCGGTTTCGGCCTGCAGTCCATCGTGAACAATTTCGTGTCCGGTCTGATCATCCTGTTCGAGCGTTCGTTGCGCGTCGGCGACTTCATCGAACTCGACACCGGGCTCACCGGCACGGTCAAGGCCATCAACGTGCGCAGCACGCTGATCAACACCAACGACAACATCGACATCGTCGTCCCGAACTCGGAGTTCGTCTCGACCCGACTCACCAACTGGACTCTCAACGAACGCATCCTGCGAGTCCGCATCTCTTTCGGTGTCGCTTACGGCAGCGACAAGGAGCTCGTCAAGAAGGCGGCGCTGGAAGCCGCGGCGGAAGTGCCGTATACGCTGGCCCACATGAAGGGCCGGGAACCGGATGTCTGGCTCGTCGAATTCGGCGACAGCAGCCTGAATTTCCTGCTGCTCGTGTGGGTCAACCGCCAGGGCGCACGGCGGCCGACACGGACACGGGCCGCCTACCTCTGGGCGTTGGAAGACAAGTTCAAGGAATACGGCATCGAGATCCCGTTCCCGCAGCGCGACCTCCACCTCCGCTCCGGCTGGCCGAAGGACGAACCGGAGCCCGAAGCAGCATCCGAAGCGGATTCCGCCTAGCCGCCCGGCGGCCCCGCGGCCGACTCCGCGCCGACCCGGCCGGCCCGAACGCCGAGCGTGTACACCGAGACTGCCGGACCCGCGAGGGCCGCTGGCACAGGGAGCTCTCCCGGGACCGCTCCGCCTGCCTTGAAATCTCCTCCGCCGACCCTACCTGTACGCCTATGGCAACGACATGCCATTTGATCTCAGCTGCAAGTAATGGAGGTAGTGGAAATGGCACTCATGCGTTATGAACCCTGGTATGGCGCCCGCCAGCTGCAGGACGAAATCAACCGCCTGTTCTCGGGCTGGTCGACCAACGACAGCAGCGGCGTGACCGCCGACTGGGTACCGAGCATCGACATCAACGAGTTCGAGGATCGCTTCGAGCTGTACGTGGACGTCCCGGGGATCGATCCCAAGGATGTCGAGATCACGCTCGAGAAGGGCACGTTGACGATCTCCGGCGAGCGCTTCGCGCAGGCCGCGAAAGAAGGCGAAACCATTGTGCACCGCCGCACAGAGCGGGGCAGCGGGCGTTTTTATCGGCGTTTCGTCCTGCCCGAATCCGTCGATGGCGACAAGGTCAAGGCGGCCGGCCGCAACGGCGTGCTGGAGATATCCATCCCCAAATCTGCGAAAGCGCAGCCTCGGCGCATCGAGGTGGCCGCCTGACTTTCGGGCGTCACGCCGATCACGGGAAAAATATGCGGCCGGCGCGAACTTTGCGCCGGCCGTTCTGTCTCAGCCTTGCAGATCGAATCTGCGTTTGGTAAAAAATGCGCGCCCGCCGCCTGTCGGCGGCGAAAGTTGGCATTCCATGCTGGATATTCAGGGCCTGACAAAACACTACGGCCGTCACACGGTCGTAGACGACCTCAGCTTTCGTTGTGAAGCCGGGGAGATACTCGGTTTCCTCGGGCCGAACGGCGCCGGCAAGTCCACGACGATGAAGATGGTGACGGGTTTCGTGGCACCGAGCGCCGGCAGCGCGACGGTCTGCGGACACGACATCGAGACTGACACCCTTGCCGCCCAGAGGCGTATCGGCTACCTGCCGGAAGGTGCCCCGCTGTACGCCGAAATGACCGTCCGCCAATTCCTCGATTTCATCGCCGACGTCCGCGGCCTCGACGGCGAACGCCGCCGGAAGCAGCTCGACGAGGCAATCGATCGGCTCCATCTCAATCCGGTGCTCGAACAATCGATCGACACGCTTTCGAAAGGTTTCAAACGCCGCGTCGGCCTGGCGCAGGCGATCCTGCACGATCCGGACGTGCTGATCCTGGACGAGCCGACCGACGGACTCGATCCAAACCAGAAGCACGAGGTGCGCGAGCTGATCCGCTCGATGTCGACGGAGAAACTCATCGTCATCTCGACGCACATCCTGGAGGAAGTCGACGCGGTCTGCACGCGCGCCATCATCATCGCCGACGGCCGCATGCTCGTGGACGATACCCCCGACAACCTGCGTCAGCTCGGTGCCGGCAGCCTGGACCGGATGTTCCGCGAGATCACCCTGGGCGCGCGGCCCGCACCAACCGAAGAGTCTGACGCATGAGTATGGTGGGTGCGTTGTTCCGGCGCGAGCTGCGCAGCTACTTCGCCACGCCGGTGGCCTATGTGTTCATCGTCATCTTCCTGATGCTGATGGGTGCACTGACGTTTTATCTCGGCGGCTTCTACGAACGAGAGCAGGCAGACTTGCTGCCGTTCTTCAATTTCCACGCCTGGCTGTATCTGTTCCTGATCCCGGCGATCGCCATGCGACTGTGGGCCGAGGAACGCAAAACCGGCACGATCGAATTGCTGATGACCCTGCCGATCACGCCGTGGCAGGCGGTGCTCGGCAAATACCTCGCCGCCTGGGCGTTCGCCGGCATCGCGCTCGCGCTGACCTTCCCGATCTGGATCACCGTCAACTATCTTGGAGACCCCGACAACGGTGCGATCCTGGCCGCTTATGTCGGCAGCCTGCTCATGGCGGGCGGATTCCTCGCGATCGGATCCTGCCTGTCCGCCGCGACGCGCAACCAGGTTATCGCATTCGTGCTCACCGTGGTCGTCTGCTTCATGTTCCTGCTCGCCGGCTTCCCGCTGGTCCTGGACGTGTTCGGCCGGTGGGCGCCGCAGGTCGTCGTGGACGGTGTCGCAAGCCTCAGCTTCCTGACGCATTTTGCCGATATCTCGCGCGGCGTCATCGATCTGCGCGACCTGATCTATTTTGCGCTCGTGATCGGCACCTTCCTGTACGCCAACACGATCGTGCTGCACTGGAAACAGGCTGACTGAAGATGGCCACCCGCACGCAGCAACGCCTCGGCGCAACCAGCCTGATATTGCTTTTCGTCGCATTCTTCGTCGCGGTGATCGTCTCGAATCAACTCTTCAAGGGTGTGCGCATCGACCTGACCGAGAACCATCTGTATACGCTGTCCGACGGCACGAAACGCATTCTCGCCAACATCGACGAACCGATCGACCTCTATTATTACTTCTCGAACGAGGCGACACGGGGTGCACCCTCGCCACAGGCACGCAATTTGCGTGACTACGCCAGCCGTGTCCAGGAGATGCTCGATGAATTCGTCGACGAGAGCGGCGGCAAGCTACATCTGAGCGTCATCGACCCGGTGCCGTTTTCCGAAGACGAAGACCGGGCTGCACAATTCGGCCTGCACGGCGCACAACTCGAGTCGGTGTCCGACCCGGTGTACCTGGGCCTGGCAGGAACGAACAGCGTCGGTGATCAGGAATCCATCGCGTTCATCGATCCCAGCAAGGAGGCCACGCTCGAATACGATCTCGCGAAGCTCGTCAGCACGCTCGCGAATCCGCAGCGCAAGATCGTCGGACTCGTGTCCGGCGTGTCGATGACGGGCCAATTCAACCCGCAGTCCCAGCGGATGACGCAACCCTGGGTCGTGTATCAACAGGCCAAACAGTTGTTCGAGATCCGTGATCTCGGCACTTCCTTCGATGCCGTACCCGACGACGTCGGCGTGCTGTGGATCGTGCAGCCGAAGCATCTCTCGGAGGCGACGCAATACGCCATCGATCAGTTCGTGATGCGCGGCGGCAAGGCGCTGATCTTCGTGGATCCGATCGCCGGCGTCGACCCGGCCCAGAACGAGGGCATGCCCCAGGGCATGCCGGCGATGGGCCAGTCGTCCGACCTGCCGCGCCTGTTCAAGGCCTGGGGGATCCAATACGATCCGCACCAGGTCGTTACCGATGCCCAGCTCGCACTCCCGGTGAGCACGGGCATGAGCAATCGGCCGACCCGCCACTACGCCTATCTCGGATTCACAGCCGACAACATGGATTCCGGCGACGTCGTGACCGCCGATCTGGGCTCCATCTACGCGGCGATGGTCGGACAACTCAAGGCCGCTGACGGCGCCACCGCGACGTTCGAGCCGCTGCTGACCTCCAGCGCGTCATCGACGACGATGCCGTCTTCGAAATTCGCGTTCCTGCCGGATCCGTCGGCGCTGCAACAAGGCTTCACCCCGGGCGGCAAGCCGCTCGTGATCGCCGCGCGGATCACCGGCACGCTGACGAGTGCCTTCCCCGACGGCAAGCCGAAGTCGGCCGACAAGGCCAACAACGACAAGGCGGCCGATGCTGACGGCGACGCGAATGCGGCAGACGAGGCCGACGACGCAAAAGCCGCCGACGATGCATCGGCTGACGCGGCGGCCGAGCCGTTGAAACAGTCTGCCGGACCCGCGAATATCATCGTCGTCGCCGACGTCGACATGCTCAGTGATTCCCTGTGGGTACGCGTTCAACAGATCTTCGGCCAGCAGATCGCGAGTGCGTTCGCGAACAACGGCGCGTTCGTCATGAACGCGCTGGAGAGCCTCCTCGGCAGCACGGACCTCATCAGCGTCCGGAGTCGGGGCAGTTTCTCGCGGCCATTCACGCGCGTCGAGAAGCTTCGCGCGGCCGCGGAGTCGAAATACCAGGAGACGGAGAAGCGACTCCAGGATGAACTCGCGGAGACGGAGAGGCGCCTGGGCGAATTGCAGTCATCCCGCGAAGACACCGGCAGTCTCCTCGTCACCGATCAACAACAGGCGGAGATCGATCGGTTCATCGATCAGCGCGCCTCGATCCGCAAGGAGCTGCGAGCCGTCCAGAGAGGTCTCGACGCCGACATCGAGCGGCTCGGTACCTGGCTCAAGATCATCAATATCGGCCTGGTACCGCTGTTGCTGACACTCGTTACGCTGATCGCACTCTGGCATCGCCGGCGGAAGTCGCCATGAGCCGAAAGACCATACAATTTCTTGCCGCCCTGGTCGTCGGACTCGTGCTCCTGCTGGTCGTGATCAAGGAGACGGATCACAACGGCAGCCCGGAGACCCGTCCATTGCTGCCCGACCTGGAGTCTCGGGCGAACTCCGCCGACACCGTGATTATCGCGCGGGCGAAGGATTCCGGGAACGTCACCCTGCATCGGGACGATGAACACTGGACCGTCGTCGAACGTGACGGTTATCCCGTGGACATTGCCAAGCTTCGAACCCTGATAGTCGCGTTGGCAGGCGCGTCGATTATCGAGGAGAAGACGTCGAATCCGGACCTGTACGGCAAGCTCGGGGTCGACGACCCCGGCGAAGGCGGCGACGGGACGAAGGTCACGATCAGCGGGGACGGATTTTCCGAGACCGTGATACTCGGCAAAACCGCGCAACACGACTTCCGCTATGCGCGCGTTCCGGGACAGGCGACGAGTTACCTGATCGACAAGAACCCCGACCTCCCCGAGAAGGTCGGCGGCTGGCTGGCGCCGGACATCCTCGACATCCCCTCGAAGCGCGTCCGGCGTGTATCGATCACCCACGCCGACGGCGAAACGATCGTCATCGCCAAGGATTCGAAGGATCTCACCGATTTCTCGGTGCCCGACCTGCCGGCCGGTCGTGAACTCAGCTACGCGTCGGTCGGCAACGGCATCGCGGCCGTGCTCGCCAATCTGAAACTCGAAGACGTGCGCGCCAAAGTCGACGCGGCGGTCGACACGACGACCGTATTCGATACCTGGAACGGACTGCAAATCACCGCCGAAGTGACGCCGGACGGTGACGATTCCTGGGTTGCCTTCTCGGCACAGTCGGTGCCGGTGGAAAGTGCCGCCGAGCCGGCCCCCGGCCAGTCTGCCGGCGGCGATGCCGATACCTCCGCGCCCGCCGGCGACCAGGCGACGCCCAAAGCGGACGGTGACGACAGCGCGGCCGCCGAGACCAAAGCGGCCGAAGCGAGCCCGCCGGCGCCGGACGTTCAGGCCGCCGATATCAACAAACGCCTCAGCGGCTGGCAGTACAAGCTGGCCGATTACAAGAAGAATCTGCTCACCCGGCGCTGGAAAGACATCCTCAAGGCCGAGCCCGCCGCCAAACCCTGATAGTCGCGCCGGCTAGAGCACCTCAGGCGGGGCAAGGCGAGGCGCGAAGCGGCGAAGAAGCGCAGTGTATTGCAATACACGAGCGTTCTGAGCCGCTTCGCAACGAAGCATTGCGCCGGCTGAGGTGCTCTAGCTGTGGAAGCTTTGGTAGGAGGTAAGCCGCTCGTCCAGCTGTTTGAGCTCTTCGGCGACCGACAGTACTTGCTGCCGCAAGCGCTCGACCACCGCACGCATCTGCATCAGCTCCGTGGCCGTCACGGCATCCAGCGGACTCTCGCCTATACCGGTCAATAACCAGGTCGGACTCACGTTGAGCATCCCGGCGAGCGTCAGGAGACGATTGGATCGGGGTGCGGAGCGATCGGTTTCCCAGTTGTGCACGGTCGACGTCTTGACGCCGAGGCGGCGCGCCAGCTGCGATGTCGTCAGGTCCTGCGTCTCGCGCGCGTGTACGATGCGTCCGCCCAGGGTATCGCCGACGCTGTCCTGAGCTTCGTGATGTTGCAGGAACGATTTTCCGATGGGTCCAGCCCTCCATGCGAGCGATGCGCCGAATCGCCGATTATATCAGACGCGGCTCAGCCCGGCCGGACGGAAATCCCGAACGCGCGCCACTACGGTGCGTCGTCGGACTCCGGTGCTCGCCGTCGCTCCAGGCTCGGTGCGTAGCCGAACAGCTCCTTGTAGCTCTTGCTGAAGTGAGAATTCGAAACAAAGCCGGTCGATGCGGAGATCTCTGCCAGATCCATGGGTGACCGCTGCAGCATTTCATGCGCCCTTTGCAGGCGCAACTGCAGGTAATAGCGCGATGGTGTGCAATACAGGTATTTCTGGAACAGTCGCTGCAGCTGTCGCCGGGACAAGCCGACGTAGTCAGCGAGTTCCTGCTGGCTGATCGGCTCGCGTACGTTTGCCTCCATCAGTTCGACAGCAGAGACGAGCTTGGGCGCCAGATTGCCGATCATGTATCGCAAGGGGATGCGCTGCCGTTCCATGGCGCTTCGTATCCGTTCGTAGACGAACTGCTCGGCTACTCCCGTACTCACGTCCGAGCCTAATTGCTTCCTCACGAAATACAGCATCATGTCGATGGGCGTGGTGCCGCCCGAACTCGTGAAACGGTTCCGGTCTATCGTGTAGATACTGCGGCCCACATGTACGCGCGGAAAGGTGTCGGTGAGCGCCGCGATATTTTCCCAGTGGATGCTGCAACGGTACCCGTCCAGCAGACCCGCCCTGGCCAGCGCATAACTGCCCGTACACGTCGCACCCAGCGCCAAACCCTGCTTTTGTACCTTCACGAGCCATCGCGTGATCGACTCGGTCGTCTTGTCTTCGACATTCAGCCCGCCGCAAACGATGACCGCATCGAGTTGATCGAAAAGGTCCTTGTCGTCGATCCCATGGTCCACATTGATCGCCAGGCCGTCGCTCGCGCGGACGGTCCGACCATCTTCCGAGATAGTCTGCCACCGATATACGTCGGACCGCGCAATACGATTCGCCATGCGCAGCGTCTCGATTGCCGCCGACAGCGAGATGAGGGACAGGTCCTGCAATAGCAGGAAGCCGAATCGCGTCGGGAGTCCATCGCTGGCTCCAGTGGGCAATGGGCGTCAAACCTCCTTCGTCGCCTGCGATGGATTTGTCGGGCAGGCTGAGGAAGATACTACACTGCAAGCTGCGGTGAGTGCATCCTGAAGGTTGACGCTGGTATTGCGTCACACGCCGGTCCTATCATCGAAGGACACACCGAACTCGCGGGCGGCGCAGTCAATCCAGCGGCACAGATACTCCGCGAAGCTGCGGCGGACGACGATGTCGAATACAGGGGCAGCGTCGACACAGCCGATCAGCACGGGCGCCTTCGCCAGTCCGGTCTGCGCACACCTGCCTGCATCGAACGTGTCCGCATTCAGGTCCAGCGTGCAGCCCCTGGCGAGAACGTCGCGGACAGCCGGTCCGGACAGGCGCACGACGACCTGTCCGCCGCTGATGTCGTTCACGCAAGCATGCCGTCCCTGCGTCGCCCGACGCAGTTGCTCGAGCAGCTCCGCCAGCTGCGGCCGTGCCGTCACGATGAGCCATTCATCCGGCCCGAGCCAGAACACGTCCTGCGCGCCGAGCGTCGCCGTGTTGGGCTCCGTCGGCAGGGCCTGACCCAGCGCCTCGGCGACGCCCGTCGCGAATGCGGGATCATGCGGGTCACCGCGCAGGTTGACGTGTCCGAGTCCCGTGCGCACCGAGACGTGTACGGATGGATGCGGGAGTCCGCCAGTGACGGACTCCAGGAAGCTTTCCAGACCGTGCCTGATCGACGGCGTTTCAGACATGTTGCCGCCGTCCCTGCCGATCGTAGAACACCGGTTGGGCGATCGTCACCGCGAACGGCTCGCCGCCGCGCGGCATCGCATGGATCGTCTCTCCCACGCGCGATCGGCCGCCTGCGACCACAGCGAGGGCGATCGGATGGCCGAGGCAGGCGCTCCGGTAGCTCGATGTCACGTGGCCGCACATCGGCACCGGGGTTGCCGCGTCCGGATCGTCCACGAGCTGCGTACCCTCTGCCAGTACCGTATTGCCGTCCGACGACAAAAGACCGACGAGCTGCTTGCGATTCGCACGCCGACAGTCGGGCCGGGACAGCGAGCGCTTGCCGATAAAGTCCTTGCCGTCCGACAACAGCCAGCTCAGCCCCAGGTCGACGGGCGTCATCGAGCCGTCCGTGTCCTGGCCGACGATGATGTAGCCCTTTTCGGCGCGCAACACGTGCATGGTCTCCGTTCCGTAGGGCGTAATGCCGAATTCCTGCCCGGCCTCCATCAGCCGCTGCCACATCCCGAGGGCGAAGCCGCTGTCGATGTGGACCTCGAAAGCCAGTTCGCCGCTGAAACTCACGCGGAACAACTGTACGGGCAGTCCGCCGAGCCTCGCCGCCCTGACGCACATGAACGGGATACTCTCTGCATCCAGCGCGACGCTGCAACCCAGCTTCTCGAGCACCTTGCGGCTGTCGGGTCCCACGACGGCAATGGCCGAATAGTGATCGGTCAGGGAGGTCAGATAGACCTCGAGATCGGGCCACTCGGTCTGCAGCCAGAACTCGAGCCATCCCAGCACCCGGGCCGCGCCGCCGGTCGTGGTGGTCAGGTAGAACTGCCGTTCGTCGATCCTCGCCATCACGCCGTCGTCCATGACCATACCGTCCTCACCCAGCAGGACGCCGTAGGCACAGCGGCCCGGCGCCATCTTCGCCACGTCATGGGTATACATGCGCTCCAGGAACGCGACGACGTCGGGCCCGCGCGCGTCGATCTTGCCCAGCGTCGAGGCATCCATGACGGCCAGCGAACCGCGGGCGGCGAGGCACTCGCGCGCGACGGCCTCGTGCATGGATTCGCCGTCGCGGGGGTAGTATCGCGGCCGGTGCCACTGCCCGACGATCTCCATCGGTGCGCCGGATGCCTCGTGCCATTCGTGTATCGGCGTCTTGCGCACGGGATCGTACAGATCGCCGACGGCGTCCCCTGCGATCGTACCGAACGTGACGGGCGTATATGCGGGCCGGAATGTCGTCGTGCCGACCTCGGCCAGCGGCTTGCCCAGGCACTCGGCCAGCACCGCCATGCCGTTGATGTTGCCGAGCTTGCCCTGATCGGTGCCAAAACCGAGCGCCGTATAGCGCTTGACGTGCTCGACGTTGCGATAGCCTTCGCGCACCGCCAGACGGATATCCGCGACGCTGACGTCGTTCTGGAAATCGACGAACTGTTTCGGGCAATGGTCCGGATCGCGGTCGGCAGGCACACGCCACAATGCCTGCGTCGGCGCCGCATCGTCGTCGGCGGCTTCCGGCACGTGCCGCCGTCGCGGTTGCAGGCCGCAACGGGACGCGGCTTCGACGCCCGCCTCCGCGCCGTCCCGCAGACAATCCCGAAGCAACCATTTGCCGTTACCGGCACCCGCGGATAGCGCCGCCTGCCGCGATTCGCCGGGTACGAAGCAGTGCAGCCGATCGTCCCATACGATCCTGCCGCCTGCCTGGGAATGCAGATGCAGTGCCGGGCTCCAGCCGCCGGAGGCGGCGATCAGGTCACAGTCGATCGTGATCCCGGGCTCGACAGTGGCCTCCGGATCGCCGTCCCAGGCACCGACGCGAGCGCCGCTGACTCGCCTGGTGCCCACGACGTCCGTGACGACGTGGCCGGCCAGGATCGTGATGCCCGCCGCGGCCGCCGCTTCGGCGGGAGCGCCCGCTCCGCCGGCCCGCGAATCCACGATCACGACCTCGGCGCCGCAGTCGGCGAGGTCCAGCGCCGTCGCGTACGCCGAGTCGTTATTAGTGAAGACGACGGCGCGTCGGCCGGGTCGTACCGCGTAGCGACGGATGTAGGTCGACACCGCCGAAGCCAGCATGACGCCCGGGCGGTCGTTGTTGCAGAACACGAGCGGACGCTCGAACGCGCCCTGCGCCAGCACGACTTGCCTCGCTCGCACGCGCCACAAGCGCTGCCTGGCAGCGTCTCCGGTAGCGGACCCCGGCCCCGCGGCGCGGCGTTCCGCGATCGCCAGGAAACCGTGATCGTAGAAACCGAAGACCGTGCTGCGCGGCAGCATCGTCACATTGTGAAGGCCCGACAGCACGCCGAATGTCGCAGCCAGCCATTGCGAAGCCGCTGCCCCGTCGATGCGTTGTCTCGAAGCGAGGAGGCGGCCGCCGAACTCGCTCTGTTCGTCGGCGACGATCACGCGCGCACCGGCCTCGGCCGAGGCCAGCGCCGCCGCGAGGCCGGCCGGCCCGGCGCCGACGACGAGTACGTCACAATGGGCATTGCAATGCGCGTAGCGATCCGGGTCGGCTTGTTGCGGGGCCGAACCGAAGCCCGCGGCCGACCGGATCAAGCTCTCGTAGGCCGGCCACAGCCGGCGCGGCCACTTGAACGTCTTGTAGTAGAACCCGGCGCCGAGCAGGGGTGCGAAGCGGTCGAAGACCGCGGCGATATCGTGCGCTGCAGATGGCCATCCCCGCGTCGACGCGGCGATGAGCCCGTCGCCGAGCGGCACCTCGGTGGCACGCAGGTTCGGCTCGACACGCGCGCCGGACCCGATCTGCAGGATCGCGTTCGGCTCATCGACGCCTGCCGACACGATGCCGCGCGGCCGATGCAGCTTGAAGCTGCGCCCGACGATCGACACGTCGTTGGCGAGCAACGCGGATGCGAGCGTGTCGCCTTCGAAGCCCTCGAGCCGCCTGCCGTCGAAGCGAAAGCGCAGCGGGCGAGAACGATCGATGCGGCCGCCGTTGTCGAGACGGTTCTTCTGCATGCCGGCCTAGGTGCCCCCCGTCGACCGATGCGAGCGCAATTCGTAGCAGCTTTCGATCTCGTAGGTCACGGTATCGCGCCGGACGCCGAACCAGCGCCGGCATCCCAGGCTGTGGTTCCAGAGTTCGGAATGCATGCCGCGCGTATTGGTTCGAAAGAAGAGGTAATTCGCCCATTCGTCATCGCCGACGGCCGCCGGGTCCTGCGGACGCACGATGCCGTCCTCGCCGCCGTAGCTGAATTCGGTTTCGGCACGCGCGCCGCACCACGGACATTCGATCAGCAGCATGGCATTTTCCTAGTGCGCCACCGCCGCCGCGCCGTGTTCATCGATCAGCGCACCGGTCGCAAACCGGTCGAGACCGAACGCGGCATTCAGTTCGTGCGGGCGATCGTTCGCTATGGTGTGTGCGAACACCCATCCCGAGCCGGGCGTGGCCTTGAATCCTCCAGTACCCCATCCGCAGTTGAAGAAGAGCCCGTCCACCGGCGTGGGTGAGATGATGGGGCAGGCATCCGGACACACATCGACGATCCCGCCCCACATGCGCAACATCCGCACGCGGCTGAAGACGGGAAACAACTCGACGATCGCCTGGATCGTGTGCTCGATCGTCGGAAAACTGCCGCGCTGTCCGTAGCCGTGGTACGCGTCGATGCCTGCGCCGATGACGAGTTCGCCCTTGTCCGACTGACTGATGTAGCCGTGCACAGCGTTCGACATCACGACCGTATCCAGTACCGGCCTGAGCGGCTCGGAGACGAGCGCCTGCAGCGGGTGACTCTGGATGGGCAGGCGCAGGCCCGCCATGGCGGCGAGCACGCTGGCATTGCCGGCGACGACGACGCCGACCTTGCCGGCCGAGATCCTGCCCCGCGTCGTCTCGACGCCGGTGACCCTGCCGGACTCCTGGCCGATCGCCGTCACTTCGCATTGCTCGACGATGTCCACTCCCAGCGCATCCGCGGCGCGCGCGAAACCCCACGCGACGGCGTCGTGCCGGGCGACGCCGCCGCGGCGTTGGTGCGATGCCCCCAGTATCGGATAGCGAGCCCGCGGCGACGTGTTGAGGTAGGGGATCTGCCGTTCCAGGAAACGCGTGTCGACGACCTCGGCATCGATGCCGTTCAGCCGGTTGGCGTTGACGCGTCGCTCGATATCGCGCATGTCCTGCAGAGTGTGCCCCAGGTTGTAGACGCCGCGCTGACTGAACATCACGTTGTAATTGAGTTCGGAACTCAGCGTCTCCCAGAGTTTCAGGGACTTCTCGTACAGCAGGGATGCCTCGGTCCAGAGATAATTGGAGCGCACAATCGTCGTGTTGCGACAGGTATTGCCGCCGCCGATCCAGCCCTTCTCGAGCACGGCGACGCTCCGCGCCCCGTGTGCCTTTGCGAGATAGTACGCCGTGGCCAGGCCGTGACCGCCCCCGCCGACGATGACCACATCGTAATGCCGTTTCGGCTCGGGCCTGCGCCAGGCATCGCGCCAGTGCAGGTTGTGGCCCAGCGCATTGCGGATCAGGCTCAGTGCGGAATAGCGCTTCACGGGGCGTTCGCGCCGTCGACATCGCGCAGCCGGCCGTTGGCCGGATCGAATGGACTCTCCGCGACCACCGCCGCCGGATACTGCTTACCCAGTATCTCGATCTCGAGGTCGGTGCCCGGCCCGGCCAGTTCCGGCCGGAGCATGCCGAGCGCCAGGGACTTGTCGACACGGAATCCGAAACCGCCGCCGGTGGCGCGCCCGACGACCTCGCCGTCCTTCGTCAGCGCGTTGTTGCCGAGCGCATCCGCGTCACTCACGCCGTGCACCTCCAGCGTGACGAATCGATTCGCGGCTCCGCGTTGCTGCCAGGCGAGTAGCGCGTCGCGGCCGATGAAGTCGCCTTTGTCCGGCTTGATGAAACGATCCATGCCCGATTCGAAGGCCGAATACTCGATCGACAATTCGGTACCCACCATCCGATACGACTTCTCGATGCGCATCGAGTCCATCGCCCGGATACCGAAGGGCCGCAGCCCGAGATCCTCGCCGGCGGCAAACAGCGTATCGAAGATGTGATTCTGGTATTCGATCGGGTGGTGCAATTCCCAGCCCAGCTCCCCCACGTAGTTGACCCGCATCGCATTGACCGGCGCCATGCCGACGACGATGTCCTTCGCAGTGAGCCAGCGGAACGTCTCGTTCGACAGATCCGCATCGGTGACTCGCTGCAACACCTGCCTTGCCCTGGGCCCGGCGAGTACCAGCACGCCGACAGCGCCGGTCAGCTGCGTGAACTGCACGCTGCCGTCCTTCGGCATGTGCTTTCTCAGGTAATCGTGATCCAGCCGCTGCCACGCACCCGCGGAGACCAGGTAGAAGGAGTCCGCCGATTCGCGCCGGATCGTAAATTCCGAGTGCACGCCGCCGTTACCGTTCAGCGCATGCGCTAGACCGATGCCGCCGACCTTCCCCGGCAGCGTGTTGGCGACCAGGCCGTCGAGGAAGGCTTCCGCCCCCGGACCCGACAGGCGACATTTCGCGAAGGCCGTCATGTCCAGCAGCCCGGCGTTCTCGGTGACGTTGGCGACTTCCCTGCGTATCGCATCGAACCATTTCGAGCGGCGGAACGACCAGTGGTCTTCCTGCGGCATACCCTCGGCGGCGAAAAAATTCGGGCGTTCCCAGCCGAATTTCTGCCCGAACACCGCACCGCGCGCTCGCATGCGCTCGTAACAGGGTGCGGTGCGCAAGGGCCGGCCCGCCGGACGTTCTTCGTCGGGATAGTGAATGACGAATACGTGCGAATAGGCCTCTTCGTTCTTTTCGATGAGGTAGCGCCTGGTCGCATAGTCGCCGAAGCGGCGCGGTTCGACGCCGAGCATGTCGATCGTCGGTTCGCCCTCGACGATCCACTCCGCCAGTTGCCAGCCGGCGCCGCCGGCGGCGGTGATGCCGAAACTGTGACCTTCGTTCAACCAGAAGTTATCCAGGTCCCAGGCGGGCCCGATGATCGGGTTGCCGTCGGGCGTGTAGGCGATCGCGCCGTTGTAGACCTGCTTGATACCGACATCGCCGAACGCCGGTACCCGCGCCATGGCCGCCTCGATGTGCGGCTCGAGGCGCTCGATGTCTTCCTGGAACAGCTCGTACTCGGCCTTGGGGTCAGGACCGTCCACGTAGCAACAGGGCGCACCCTTCTCGTACGGTCCGAGCAGGAAGCCGCCGTTCTCTTCACGCAGATACCAGGATCCGTCCGACTCGCGGAGCACACCCATCTCGGGCAACCCGTCGCGCTTTCGTCGCTGCAGGTCCGGATGCGGTTCCGTGACGATGTATTGATGTTCGACGGGGATAACCGGGATATCGAGGCCGACCATCTCGCCCGTCTGTCGTGCAAAGTTGCCGGTCGCGGAGACGACGTGCTCGCAGAGGATGTCTCCCTTGTCGGTCCGCACCAGCCAGGCGCCCGACGGGGACTGTTCGATCGCCATTACGCGCGTATTGCGGTGGACCGTCGCGCCGCGCGCGCGGGCGCCCTTCGCCAGCGCCTGGGTCAGGTCGGCCGGCTGGATGTAGCCGTCTTCCGGATGAAATATCCCCCCGACGAGTCCGTCGATATCGCACAGCGGCCACAGCTTCCTGATCTCCGCGGGCGTCAGGAACCTTACGTCGATGCCGATGGTCTTCGCCGTCGCGGCATACTGGTAGTACTCGTCCATGCGGTCGTCGTTCATCGCGAGCCGCAGGTTCCCGACCTGGCGGAATCCCACGTTCTGGCCGGTCTCTTCCTCGAGCGTCCGATACAGCGCGACCGAGTACTTGTGTACCTGCCCGACGCTGTAGCTCATGTTGAACAGCGGCATCAGCCCCGCCGCATGCCATGTCGAGCCCGACGTGAGCTCGCCCTTCTCCAGCAGCACGACGTCCTCGCCCCAGCCCTTTTTCGCCAGGTGGTACAAGGCGCTTACTCCGACCACTCCGCCGCCTATGACGACGACCCTTGCCTCTGTTCTCATCGGCTCACCCCTCGTGAATCCTGTTACTCGGCTCGCTTCCTGCGGCGGCGACGGAATCGATCCTCGTTTGCCGCCGTGCCCGTAGCCGGTGCGCGCACGACCGAGAACAGCCGCGGGAACCGGTCCGCCTTATTGGGTATAGCCATCGCATCGACAAAAAATTCCTGGAATCTCGGCTCCACGGCGGTCTCGATCTTCTCGATGCCGTGTACGACGGCTTCGATCTCCGCGCGAGCCTCAAGATTCAGTAATGCGATCACCGCGCCGGTGCCCGCCGCATTGCCCGCCGAACGCACGCGGTCGAGTTCGCAATCCGGGATCATGCCGAGAACCATCGCGTAACGGGGATCGATGTGGCTACCGAACGCACCCGCCAGCCGGATATTGTCGACTTGCGTGACGCCGGCGTGCTCCATCAACAACTTGACGCCGGCGTACAGCGCCGCCTTCGCGAGCTGTATCTGCCGTACGTCGTTCTGCGTGATGGTCACGGCCGGATTGCCGTCGTGCAGCACGAACGACCAGGTGCGCCCGGACCGGACCAGGCGCGAGCTGCGCGCGGCGAGCGCACCGTCGATCACGCCGTCCGGCGTCACGATGCCGCAGAGATACATCTCGGCGACGGCTTCGATGATCCCCGAACCGCAGATTCCGGTGATGCCGAAAGCCCGCGTGGAATCCGGAAAGTCCGGGTCGTCGGACCACAGGTCCGAACCGATCACGCTGAACCTCGATTCGAGCGTGTCGGGATCGATGCGCACGCGTTCGATCGCGCCGGGCGCGGCGCGCTGACCGCAGGAGATCTGGGCACCCTCGAAGGCCGGTCCGGTGGGGCTGGAGCAGGCCAGCAGGCGGTCGCGATTGCCGAGCACGATCTCGGCGTTGGTGCCGACGTCGACGAGGAGCGTGATCTCGTCGGATCGGTCCGGCCGCTCGGCGAGGATCGCCCCGGCCGCATCCGCGCCGACGTGTCCGGCGACGCAGGGCAGCACGAAAACGTTTGCTCCCGGGTTGACGCGAAGGTCGAGGTCGCGTGCGCGCAGATTCATCGCGGCATCGGTAACAAGCGCGAACGGCGCGCCGCCGAGTTCGGAGGGATCCAGCCCCAGGAACAGGTGATGCATGATCGGGTTGCCGACGACGCTGAGCTCGAGGATGTCATCCGCATCGATTCCGGATTCGCCACTGATATTCCCGATCAGCTCGTTGATTCCGCTGCGTACGGTGCGCGTCAGTTCGACCGCGCCTTCCGGGTGCATCTGCACGTACGAGACGCGGCTCATCAGATCCTCGCCGTAGCGGATCTGCGGGTTCATAGCGCCGCTGGTGACTACGATTTCGCCGGTCGCCAGGTTGCACAAGTGTGCCGCGATCGTCGTCGAGCCGATATCGATGGCCAGGCCGTAAGCGTAGCGCTTGAAGCCGGACCACAGCGCAGACACCCGCGACTGATCGTGGACCGCGGCGGTGACCATCCAGCCACCTTCGCGCAGCGTCTTCTGCAGGGTCGGCAGGATGACGGGGTCGCAGCCGAGTCCGGACAGCTGCCACTCGTCGGCAAGTGCCGCATACAGGCGCTGCAAATCGCCGGCCGGCCCGCTCAGCCGGGATTCGGCGACTTCCACGCAATACAGGTGTACGGCCGAATGCAGCGTGAAGTCGCGGATTTCCGCACTCTTGCGCACGATCTGCCGGTGGACCTGGCTCTCGGGCGGGACGTCGATGACGAGGTCGCCCTGGATTCGGGCCTGGCAGCCGAGCCGATGGTTGTGCTCGAGCGGGCTTCGCCGCGCCGCGTAGCGCGCCTCGACTTCGCCGGAGGGTGAGACGTGGTCCGCCCTGGAGTGGATCTGATGCTTGGCGAAATCGCCCTCCGCCAGCACCACCCGGCAGCGGCCGCACAAGCCGCGGCCGCCGCATACCGAATCGAGGTCCACGCCGATGCTGCGCGCCGCATCCAGCAGCGTCGTGCCCTGCGGAAAAACGCCGCGGCGCCCGGACGGCAGGAAGACGATCCTGGCGTCTGGAGGCATCAGGACACCGGTCTGGCCGGCCGGCGACGGCGTCGACCCCCGCGGCCGCGCGCCTCGCCGTCGGCCGAAGGCTCGCGGTATCTGAGAATCCAGCGGGCACAGTCGCGGTCGTGCCCCATCATGACGTCCGCGCCGAGTACGGCCTGCATGACCTCCGGATGCAGCGGGCTGGTGATCGCCGAGGTCATACCCGCACCGATGGCCATCGTCAGGAACGCGCTGTTGATGCCGTTGCGATTCGGGAGCCCGAAACTGATATTGGAGGCGCCGCAGGTCGTATTCACCTGCAGTTCCTCGCGCAGTCGCCGGACGAGGTGCATCACCTGGCGTCCCGCCGAATTGATGGCGCCGATGGGCATCACGAGTGGGTCGACGACGACGTCCTCCCGCGGGATGCCGTGGTCTGCGGCACGCTCGACGATTTTCCTCGCGACTTCGAAGCGCACGTCCGGGTCTTCCGAGATTCCCGTCTCGTCATTGGAAATCGCGACGACGGCGGCGCCGTGCCTGGCGACCAGCGGCAGCACGGCCTCCAGCCGCTCCTCTTCGCCGGTGACGGAATTGACCAGCGCCTTGCCCACGTAGGCTGCCAGGCCCGATTCGAGCGCGGCGACGATCGAGGAATCGATCGAGAGCGGAACGTCGGTCACCGACTGCACGAGCCTGACGACGTCGGCGAGGATCGCGGGTTCGTCAGCCAGCGGGATGCCGGCATTGACGTCAAGCATTTGCGCGCCCGCTTCGACCTGTGCGCGCGCATCGGCCTCGACCCGGCTGTAGTCGCCGCGCGCCATCTCCTCGGCGAGGATCTTGCGCCCGGTCGGGTTGATACGCTCGCCGATCACGACGAACGGCCGATCGAATCCGATCCGCACTTCCTTCGTCGCCGAACTGACCAGTGTCTCCGTCATCGATGCTCTCCTCGTTGCCCGACAGCCTCCGCGGATTCCGCTGGCGCGGCGTTGCCACGGTTGCGTACCATTGCGCGCAATTGCTCGTCGCCGAGCTCCGCCTCGAGTCGAGCCGCCTCGCGCCTCGCCACGTCCCCGAGATCGCCGTCGTCCTCGCGGCGAATCGTCTCGCGGCGCCAGTCGGCAAGGTAGGCGTCGCTGCTGCCCTTGCCTGCCCGCATCGCGGCGCTGTCGATCGCACGCTGGAAACGCTGACTCAACATGAGTTTCTCGCGGTCACGCCCGCGCTGGACGATGACCTGCGACGGGATGTCACGCCAGTAGACGAGAATCATCTTGACCATGTGGTTCTCCCGACACTCGGGCGAGCAGCTCGGCCTCCAGCGCGCCGTAGCCGCAGTCGACGCGTTCGAAGTCCAGGGCCAGTCGCGCCGCGGCGGCGCGGGCCTTTGCTTCGAGTGCGGCGTCACTGCGCTGCGACAGGTACACGAGGCGCCGATAGTTGCCGAAATAGGCATCGCGCAGTTCCGGGTGTTCGTCGAGCCCCAGCGGCCCGACGACCAGCCGGTCGAAATGTCTTGCCAGGAAATCCGTGAGATAGAACGTGCCAGGTTGGGCCTGCGACAGAGCCTCGAAGCGCGAAGTCCCGGCAAGAACCTGGTAGCAGTGCGGACCGGGCAGGCGCTCCACACGCTCCTCGTCGAGCACCCGGTCCAGTGCTCCGGCAGTGCCGCAATCGGCATACGCGACGAAGATCCGTTCGTATTCGCGCTTGTGCCGGCGGATCAGTCGCCGGACGGCCTCCGGAATCTCCCGCGGGCGGTTGTGCAGTTGCGCGTCGATGCACTTCAGGTCCATGTGGTTCCAGGCATGGCGGCGTCGCAGCGCGACGATCTCGCGCGCGAGCGCACCGCAGGCTATGACCAGCACGGACTCAGGCATTGCCGGCCTCGCGTCTCACACTGATCAGGCGCGGCGCCGTCTCGGCCGTCTCCGCGGCATCGCGACAATAGGCATCGGCTCCCACCGCCTTGCCGAATTCCTCGTTCAGCGGCGCTCCGCCGACCAGCACGATGTAGTCGTCACGTATGCCCTGCCTGACCAGTTCGTCGATCACTACTTTCATGTACGGCATCGTCGTCGTCAGCAGGGCCGACATGCCCAGGATGTTCGGCCGGTGCTCCTCCAGTGCCGCCAGGTAGGCGTCGACATCGTTGTTGATGCCGATGTCGATGACCTCGAAACCGGCACCCTCCATCATCATCGCAACCAGGTTCTTGCCGATGTCGTGAATGTCGCCCTTGACCGTTCCGATCACCATCTTGCCGATAGGCTCCACGCCCGTCTCCGCCAGCAGCGGCCGCAGGATGGTCATACCACCTTTCATCGCATTCGCCGCCAGCAGGACCTCCGGCACGAACAGGATGCCGTCGCGAAAATCGACGCCGACGATGCGCATGCCCTCGACGAGAGCTTCGTTCAGCACCCGCTCTGCCGTCCAGCCCCGATCCAGCAGTATCGTCGTGCCTTCCACGATCTCGTCCTTGAGCCCGTCGTAGAGATCGTCGTGCATCTGTTCCACGAGCTCGCCGTCGGCCAGCTCCGAGAGGATCAATTCCTCTTCAGTGTCCTGCTCGTCGGCGGCCATCTAGTAGTCCCGGTCTTCGAACTCCGACTTGCGGCGTCGGATGAAGGCGTTCATCGCCTCGTCGATGGCCGGATCGAGCGCCGGCGCCTCGTACTCGTCGAGCATGCGCTTCCAGATCGCATTGGCTCGCTGGGCCGCGCTCAGGGAACCGTCCTGCTCCCATTGCTCGAAGCTGTTGTTGTCCGCGACGACCGACCGATAGAAAGCGCGCTCGAAGTTGGCCTGTGTGTGTTTGGAGCCCAGGAAGTGCGCTCCGGGACCGACCTCGCGCAGCGCGTCCATCGCCTGGCCGTTCTCGGACATGTCCACGCCCCCCAGCATGACGCCGAGGATGCTCGCTTGATCCGCATCCAGGATGAATTTCTCGTAGCTCATCGCCAGGCCGCCCTCCAGCCAGCCCGCCGTATGCAGCATGAAGTTGACTCCGGCCAGAGCGGCCGTCTGCAAGGTATTGGCCGCTTCGTAGGCCGCCTGGGCGTCGGGGATCTTCGAAGCGCACAGTCCGCCGCCGCTCCGGAACGGCACGCCGACGCGGCGGGCCAGCGCCGCGGCGGCATACAGTATGAGGCTCGGTTCGGGTGTGCCGAACGTCGGCGCGCCCGACTGCATCGACACGGCGGCGGCGAAGGTGCCGAACACCACCGGCGCACCGGGGCGCACGAGCTGGATGTAGGCCATACCGGCGAGCGCCTCCGCGAGTATCTGTGTCACGGTGCCGGCGACCGTCACCGGCGACATCGCGCCCGCCAGCAGGAACGGAGAGATGACCGTGGCCTGGTTGTGTTCCGCGTAGACCGTGGCCGCCCCGAGCATGGTCGCATCGTAGGTCAGCGGCGAATTGGCGTTGATGAGGCTCGTGATGACGGTGTTCTGTTCCACGAAATCGTCGCCGAAGACGATCTTGGCCATCTCGACCGTGTCTTCGGCCCTCGAAGGATCGGTAACAGAACCCATGAACGGCTTGTCGCTGTACTTGATGTGGCTGTACACCATGTCGAAATGGCGCTTGTTGACCGGCAGGTTGACCGGCTCACACAGCGTGCCGCCGGAGTGATGCAGGCCGGGGCTGAGATAGGCGAGCTTGACGAAATTCTCGAAGTCCTTGAGCGTGGCATAGCGACGCCCGTGATCGAGGTCGCGCACGAAGGGCGAGCCGTAGGCCGGCACGAAGACCGTGCGGTCCCCGCCGATCATGGTGCTGCGCGCCGGATTGCGCGCGTGTTGCATGAATTCTTTCGGCGCAGATGCCTGCACTATCGACCGGCAAAGCCCGCGCGGAAAGCGCACGCGTTCGCCGTCTACGTCGGCGCCGGCGTCCCGCAGCAACTCGAGCGCGCGCGGAAATTCCCGGAATTCGACACCGATCTCTTCCAGCACCGTATCGGCGTTGTACTCGATCAGCTGGAGGGATTCCTCGTCGAGTAACTCGAAATAGGGAATGCGCCGATCGACCCAGGCGGCCGTCGAGACGGGCGCCCTGCTCCTGGCGGCACGTTTCGCGGCGCGCCCGGCAGTGCGCCTGTGCCGGGACTTGTCAGTCATCATCGTCTCCGCCGTGCCAGGGGAACCCGCGAAGCGCCGTATAGGCGTTAGCGCTGTGCGCGAGTCTGCGGCAGAAACGGCGGCGTTGCATGGTTGTATGCGACGCGAGTTTGGCCAAATACGACGCCGACGGCCCGTTCAGGCCTCGGGGACGGTGCGCCCGGCGGGATGCAGGCGCCTCATCAACGTGTAGCTGACGACCAGACCGACGAAGGCGAACGCCGCCAGGAACCAGAAGAAATGCTGATGGCCGGCGAGGCCCGGCGCGGCATCCACGGACACGCCCGCGACGTAATTGACGAACACGTCCGGCGTGTAGCCGATCACCGATACGAAGCCGACGGCGGTACCCGTCACCACCGGGGGCACGTCGGCCTCCTCCAGCAGTGCGTAGTACAGGCCGCGCAGGCCGAAGATCGCCGTGCAGGCGATGAGCGTGTTGCCGAGCATCACGCCGGCCGCGCCCGGAATGGGGGTGGAGATCGCGAAAAACAGGTCCGAGCCGAGCAGCAATACGAAAGCGAGCACGGTCATCCGCGAAGCGCAGTAGCGGTCCGCGAGCAATCCGGCGCCGAGCGCCGCGACGGGCCGCATCCATGCGCCGATCGCGACGATGCGCGCCGCCTCGACTTCGTCGATGCCGTAACCCTGCACCGCGAACAGGGCGTAATTGTCGTAACCCTTGTAGCCGACGTACGCACAGACGATGATCGCCGCCTGCAGCCAGACCGCGGGAATACGCAATACCCGGACGACGTGCGCGAAAAGATGTTCCCGGCCCGGGCGCCATTCGGGCAGCGCCGACTCGCCCTCCGGTTGCCCGTCGGTGAGTGCAAACCAGACAAAAACGCCGCACAGCGCCGTCACGGCCGTGTAGCCATAGATGATGAGGCGCATCGCGGCCTGCTTCTCTTCGAGACTGGCCGCGGCGTAGCCGTCCGGGAACGCGAAGCTGAAGACCAGCACGCCCAGCGATGCCAGGCCGGCGGCCAGTACACCGCGGCCGCCGTCCAGCAGGCCGTACGCCCGGCCCTGTTCGTCGTGGCCGCCCCAGTCCCGGGTCGCCCGGATGAGCGCGGCCCAGAACAGCAGGATCGTGGTGAGGCCGAAGAACCCCCACAGCAACACGGCGCCCCGGTAGCCGGGAAACGTCGCCATGTACAGGCCGCCTGCCGCGGTCACCCATAGCGAGAAAGCGAGCAGTTTGCGTGCGGGGAAGCGATCTGCCAGCGGCCCGCCCGGAAAATAGGCGAGCATCGCGACCACGCCGTAGACGCTTTGCGCGACGCCGAGTTGCGTCGGCGTCAGGGAGAACACGTCCAGCACGGTGGGCCTGAAAAATCTCGCCACGTGAAAGGGCAACGCGTAGACGGCTTCGCCGGCCAGCACGAGTCCGAGCATGTAGACGGTTCGGTGCAGATTTCGGCGCGTATCGGAAATTGTCGTTACCCCGCGCAGCGACCTTACTGGCCCGCGCGCCGCACTGCAAATGACGTGGCCCAGGACCGGCCGCGGCGATCGTTTCAGCCCAGCAGGCGCCTGGCCCACCCGCCGCGAGCTGCTTTCGGTATTTCAATACCGAGTTCCGCGAGTTCTTCCCGGTCGGCCTGGAGGAATTCCGCCAGTCGACGCGCCAGATCGCCTGCGTAAGGCGCATAGTTCTTCCAGCGCTTGCGGGAACTCTGGTAAATGGGCTGCCGCACCTGCCACAGGCTCGCGGTCCTGACGACACCGTCCTGGCGGTGGAATTCGAGCAGGCTCGCGTCCCAGCTCAGTCCACAGGCCTCCAGCAATCGCCGCCCCTGCACCTCGGGGTCCTCTATCAGTTCCTCGTAAACGACATCGACGATCTTTCCTTCCGGCAGGACCCGCTTCCAATACTCCATCGCTCCCCGATACAAGCGGTAAATGTCCGCGATAAGCGAAAGATCATTCGCCCATTGAACCTTCGTGAAGTTCTGAAAGTAGCACGACAGACAGGAATCCAGCGGATGGCGGATCGCATGAATGATCGTGGCGTTGGGAAACAGCGTCGAGATCAAACCGAGGTGGTAATAGTTGGACGGCATCTTGTCGACTATCCGCTCCGCTGACTCACGACCCTGACGCAATACACGCAGATAACGCTCGGCGTAGGCGGCAATGTTGTCCGCCGTGAGGTTTTTCCGCGTCATCGCAGCATACCTTGCGGGCATATCCGGCGGCGCCAGCAAGTCGACGATGTGCGCAATCTCCTCCAATTCCCCGGCCCCCGCGCCTTGCGGATGACTGGCGATCATGCGCTCCATCAGTGTCGTACCGGATCTCGGCATCCCCACGATAAAGACGGGCACGCTCGAGACGTGGCCGGACTGCCGATACTTGCCCAGCGCGGTTGCGGAATAGATCTTCTTCGTCTGATTGAATGTCTTTTCGAGCCGCGTGAATTCGAACGGTTTTTTCTGAAGCAGGTTCGCCTGATCGAAATGCTGGAATGCCTTCTCCCAATCCCGGCAGTCGTTGTACATCTTGCCGAGAGCGAAATGCAGACAGTAGCGATCTCTCGCCGGCATGCCTTGCGCCAGGATTCGTTCGGACTTCTCGATAAAGGCCTTGTCCGATTCCGAGAACTTTTTCATCTCGGCATACATGTGGTATGCGGCGCCGAACTTCCTATGTTGCCGTATCGTCGCTTCGAAATGCCGGATCGCCTCGTCGACTCTCCCGAGCTGGGTCAGGATCGTTCCGACAGCATAGTGTGCCTCCGTATTCTCTGGATCGATCTTGATCGCTTTTCGGGCATAGGTGAGGCCCTGTTCGTGTTCGTCGACGTGACCGAGGACATTGGCGAGGTTCGTCAACGCGGCGGGGTTGCCGGGCTTCAGCTTCACGGCACGTTCGAGGTATCTCCTTGCCTCGACGTAGTCCGCAAGATTCTGGTAGTACACGCCCAGGCCATGTATGACCTCGAATATATCCGGATCGATGGATTCGGCCTTCTTGAGGAGCGGGAACGCGTCCTCGTACCGGAAGGATTGCAGGTACGCTACGGCGAGACAACTCAGGAAGTGCGGATTGTCCGGCTGCTGCTCGACTGCGACAGCGTAATGTGCGGCAGCCTGATCGGGAACGTCGAATTCGTTGCACAGGTGGCCCAGCTCGACGTGCACCGCCGCATCGTCCCCCGCCCGCGCGGCAATATCGTCGTAACGGGCGGTGGCGTCCGCAATCCGTCCGTTGCGGAATTCCTGCGCCGCCCTGCCGATCTCCAGGATCAATGGATTGGTTCGCACCGGCTTTGGAGTGACAGATCTGCGTGCCATTGCTAGAGATTGCGCAATAATACGGATTCCACCAGTTGTCGCGTCACGCCTTCGTCGTAGCCCAACTCCAGCAACCGGTCGCTGAATTGTTTCTGCAGCCTGGCTTTGCCGTAGATACCGAGCGAGTTGGCGTCGCAGAACTTCTTCATCTCGTATACCATCCCGGCCAATCGCTGATCGACCTTGTGCTGCTTCTTCTTCGATACGTGCAGTTTCCCCTGGAAGTGATCCTTCGCCACCTCGGGGCTCACGTAACTGAACATTTCATTGGCCAATGCGTGTGCAAACGCATTGATCTTTTTGTCGTTCTTCCAGAACATGAGTGCCATGTTTTCCGAGCCAGCGCCGCACAGAATGATTGACAACCGCAGTATAACGATCCGCCTCCGGATTGGTACAAGCAGATCCGATTGATGAGAACGCGGTCACTATTCGTCTGCTCGGTGCTGCTCATCGTTTCCTGCGCGCCCATGTCGGCTGTGCTTCCGGATCGCGTCCGCGTCGAGGGCGAACGCGTAGCGGACTGGCAGCTGGCGCACATGGACGACTTCGGATACGTGCGCAGTTTCAGAGAGGAAACCGGCCAGGGGACGGGCTGGGTGCAGGCCGCGTTCTATATCGGGCTGGCCCGTTTTGCCGCGGAGACGCGCGAGCCGCGCTATCGCCCGGCGTTGCTGGCCAGGGCGCAACGAAACGACTGGCGGCTCGGCCCGAGACGCTGGCACGCCGACGACCAGGCGATCGCCCAACTGTACCTGGCGCTCGCGAGGACGACGACAGAAGCGCACACGGAGAACATCGTGCAGGCCTTCGACGCGATACTGGCCGCGCCTCCCGACAATTCGCTGGAGTTCCGGCCGGATCGGCCCGGTCCGTCCGAGGGTACCTGCCAGCGGCGCTGGTGCTGGTGCGACGCATTGTTTATGGCACCGCCGGCCTGGGCCGGGCTGAGCCAACTGACCGGCGATCGGCGCTATCGTGACTACGCGATCCGCGAATATTTCGCGACGGTGGATTTCCTCTATGACAGCAAGCAGCACCTGTTCTATCGGGACAGCCGCTTCTTCGATCGCAGGACCACACAAGGCCACAAAGTCTTCTGGAGCCGCGGCAACGGCTGGGTCTTCGCAGGGCTGCCGCTGTTGCTCGAGGCGCTTGCCGCGGACGATCCTGCACGCGAGCGATTGCTTGCACTCTACCGCGAGATGGCATCGGCCCTGCTGGCGCTGCAGAGACCCGGCGGGTATTGGGCATCGTCATTGCTGGATTCCGATGCGGCTGCACCTGCCGAGACGAGCGGCACCGGCTTCATAACGTTCGGTCTCGCATGGGGCGTCAACCGCGGCTTGCTGCCTCGTGAAGACTATGCCGGCGCGGCGGAGAAAGGCTGGCAGGCACTGGTCCGCGCAGTCGACACGGATGGCAGGCTCGGCTGGGTGCAGCAGATCGGCAACGCGCCGGACGATGTCCGCGCGACCGATACGCAGCTCTACGGTTCGGGCGCCTTCCTGCTGGCGGCATCCGAGATGATGCGGTGGCGGCGGCCTTCGAGCCGATAAGCCGCAACAGGATCATCCCTTCTTGATCGCGCGATACTTCCCCGGAGACACCCCCATCGCCTTCTTGAATACGCGCGAGAAGTAGTAAGGATCCGAATAGCCGGTCTCCATCGCGACCATATTCACGGGCTTGTGCGTCTGGTCCAGCAGGCGGCAGGCAGCACGCATGCGCAGGTCCGTGAAGAAAGACATCGGCGACTGGTGCATCTGATCCCGGAATATCTCGGAGAAGTGACTCACCGAGAGTTCTGCCTGATCCGCCAGTTGCTGCAGGCTCAGCGGCTCCGTGATCCGGGCATGCATGTACTCGATGATGGCGTCGCAGGTCATGCGCCGGCTTTCGGCACGCGGCTGCATCGGCAAGGCGGGGTTCCTGAACAGCAGCAGCGACAGGATATGTTTCGCCGACTGGGCCGCGTAGATCAGGGCCGGCAGCGCGTAGCCGGACTCCAGCGTGTCCAGGCAATCGCGGAACAGGCGCACGGCCTCCTGTTGCGTGCGCCGTTCGATGGGGAACGACTCGGCGACCCGCGGAATACGTTCGATGTAGTAGTCCGCATCCTCGCCGAGAAAATGCATCCAGTAGATCGACCAGGGATCGTCTTCCTCGGCCCAGTACACGTGCCGGCAATTGCGCGGGATGAGTAGCAGCTCACCGGAGCGCAGGTGCGTCTTCTTGTCGTTGACGATCGCATAGCCATGCCCGCCGACGCACATCATCAGGTGATCCTGACCCGCGCCGTTGACGCGTTCACGATAGTGGTATCGAGCCTGCGGATACCAGCCGATATCGGTCGGATACAGGCCGCGAACCAGCGGATGGCGCCTGGCCTTGGCCAGGATCGGGCGCGGGATCACGAACATGTCCTGATCCGCGAAGCCTTCCCGGAGTTGCAGCTGCATCGGTGTCTGAGGCTAAACGGTTCGTGAAAATTCCCGTAAGATTATCCATGCAATACATGCAAAGTCCATTTTCATGGGGCACCCGGATTTCCTATGCTGCCAAGAATATCCAAGAGCCCGACGCTGGCAGGGCAAACGGCCTACGCATGACTGAGCTGCTCACCGCGACAGCCGTCCGTTCCGCATTCCGGGGACATTTCGAAAAATCCGCAAGGATTTTCCGTTCGCCGGCACGCGTCAATATCATCGGCGAGCACACCGACTACAACGACGGCCTGGTCATGCCGACTAATACGGCACTCCACACCTGGCTGGCCATCGCGCCGCGAGAAGATCGCCAGCTGCGGATGTACGCATCGCGATTCAACGAGTCGGTCGAAGTCAGTCTCGACGACCTCCGTGCGACACCCAATGGCGGCTGGCAGGAATACCCGAAAGGCGTCCTGCACGCATTGCAGAATCGCGGGTTCGACCAGCCGGGCGCCGATATCCTCATCGCCGGAGACATACCCCTCGGCAGTGGCTTGGGTTCGTCCGCATCCCTCGAGACCGCGACGGCATTCGCGATTCTGTCCTGCTCGACGCAGGAGATCGACCGCCGGCAACTGGCCGTGATGTGCCGCGAGGCAGAGAACGACTTCGTCGGCGTGTCTTGCGGCATCATGGATCAGTACGTCGTCGCGCTCTGCGAGAAGGACAAGGCCATGCTGCTGGATTGCCGGACGCTGGACTACGAACTGGTGCCGTTGATAGCGAACGGCAAGTTCGTCATCGTGCACAGCGGCGTGGCTCACCGCCATCGCGAAGGAGGCTACAACGTACGCAAGGAAGAATGCCGGCAGGCCGCGGCGCTGCTCGCCGAGCGCCGCCCCGACATCCGGGCGCTGCGCGACGTCGATTGCACCGATCTCGAGCGGGAGCGCGAGCGCCTGGGCGATCGGCTCTACCGTCGCGCCCGCCACGTCGTCACCGAGATCGACAGGGTCTCTCGTGCCCGCAGCGCCCTGGCCGACGAGGACCTCGAATCCCTCGGCAGCATCATGACGGCATCGCACGCCAGCCTGAGAGACGACTTCGAAGTCAGTTGCGCCGAGGTGGACAGTCTCATCGAGATGACCCTGACCTGCGATGCCGTGTACGGTTCCAGGCAGGTCGGGGGCGGCTTCGGCGGCTGCATCGTGAGCCTCGTCGACGGCGGACAGGTGGAAGTGTTTATCCGGAAGGTCCGCGACTGGTTTCGCGAGCATCGCGGTGCAGATCCCTGGTGTCACGTGCTCGAGCCCTGCGATCCCGTGCAGGAAGTGATCACGGAATGACCGGGCATTCACAGTCGCACCGCCGCCAGAACCTGCTGACCGGCGAGTGGGTGCTTTGCTCCCCGCAACGGACCCGCCGCCCCTGGCAAGGGCTCGTGGAAACATCGGCGTCGGACCCGGGTCCCGCCTACGATCCGGAGTGCTACCTGTGTCCCGGCAACCGGCGCGCCAACGATGCAAGCAATCCCCGTTACTCCGGACCGTTTGCGTTCGACAACGACTTCCCCGCCCTGACGACCGCTGCAGAGCCCGCCGCGAGCGCAGCGGGACATCCGCTGTTCGTGTCCCGCCCGGAGAGCGGGCGTTGTCGTGTCGTTTGCTACTCCGAGGCGCACAACCGGCATCTTGCGGACATGTCGGTCGACGAGATCTGCGCCGTGTTCCGGTTCCTGTTCGACGAATTCGCCGCCCTCGATGCGCTCCCCGATATTGCCTACGTACAGATTTTCGAGAATCGCGGCCAGATGATGGGGGCAAGCAATCCGCACCCGCACGCGCAGATCTGGGCGACCGGCAATGTCCCGGTCGAGCCGGACAAGGAGCTCTGCCGGCAGCGAGACTACTACGAGGCACATGGCCGCACGCTGTTGGGCGACTATCTCGTCGCCGAGTCGGAGGTTCGCAGTCGCGTGCTCCACAGCAACCCGGAAGCCGTCTCGCTGGTCCCGTACTGGGCCAACTGGCCGTTCGAGACACTGCTGTTGCCGCGCCGGCCGATCGCGGCGCCGGACGAGATGTCCGACGCCGAACTCACCGGATTCGCCGAAGCGTTCCGGGCAACGCTCACGGCCTACGACCGGCTGTTCGGCGTGCCGATGCCGTATTCCATGGGCTTCCACCCCCGCCCCGGTGACGGGCATGCCCATGCCGAATGGCATTTCCACGCCCACATCTATCCGCCGCTGCTGCGCTCGGCGGCGGTCCGCAAGCACATGGTGGGCTTCGAGATGCTGGCCATGCCGCAACGCGATCTGACGCCGGAAGCCGCGGCCGAGCGCCTCCGCGGCGCGCTCACCGAGGCGGTCCGGAACGCGCCGGCGCCATAACGGGACCACAACGGGAATCGAACCATGTATCTGCAGACTCTCGATTACACCGTCGTCGCGATCTACGCGATCACGCTGCTGGTACTCGCGCAGTGGGTCTCACGCGAAAAGGCGGGCCACAGCAAGAATACGAGCGACTATTTCCTGGCCGGCCGGGCGCTACCATGGTGGGCCATCGGCGCCTCGCTGATCGCCGCCAATATCTCTGCCGAGCAGATCATCGGCATGTCCGGTTCCGCCTATGTGCTCGGGATCGCCATCGGTTCCTACGAGTGGATGTCGGCCCTGGCCCTGGTCATCATCGGCAAGTGGCTGCTGCCCGTGTTCCTGAAGTACCGGATCTACACGATGCCGCAGTTCCTCGAACAGCGCTACGACCACCGGGTGCGTACGGTTATGGCGCTGTTCTGGCTCGGGGTCTACGTGTTCGTCAACCTGACGTCGATTCTCTGGCTCGGCGCGCTCGCCGTGCACACGGTGATCGGCGTCGAGCTATGGTGGGGGCTGGCCGGCCTCGGCCTGTTCGCCGCGGCCTATTCCCTGTATGGGGGCCTCAAGGCGGTGGCGCTCACCGACATCGTGCAGGTGGTCCTGCTGGTCCTCGGCGGGCTCATCATCGCCTACATCGCCCTGGACGACATCGCCGGCGGTGCCGGCGCGATCGCGGGGTTCGAAGAACTCCTCGCGCGGGCGCCGGACAAGTTCGACATGATCCTCTCGAAGGACAATCCGCACTACGCCGACCTGCCCGGCATCTCCGTTCTGGTCGGCGGCATGTGGATCATGAATTTGTCCTACTGGGGATTTAACCAATACATTATTCAACGTGCGCTGGCGGCAAAGAGCACGCGGGAAGCCCAGAAAGGCATCATTTTCGCCGGATTCCTGAAGATGCTGATGCCGGTACTCGTGGTGCTGCCGGGCGTCGCGGCCGTGTTGCTCGCGCCGGATCTTTCCGCCCCGGACCAGGCCTACCCGACCGTCATGCGACTCCTCCCCGTCGGCATCAAGGGACTGGTCTTCGCTGCCCTGATCGCGGCCATCGTGTCCTCGCTGGCCTCGATGATGAATTCCATATCGACGATCTTCACGATGGACTTCTACCGATACCTCGGCCAGGGCGAGAAATCGGAGCATCACCTGGTGCTCGTGGGCCGCACGGTCAGCTTCACGGCACTCGTCATCGCGATGCTGGTCGCAAAGCCCCTGCTGGGCAAGTTCCCTCAGGCCTTCCAGTACATCCAGAATTTTACGGGCTTCTTCACGCCGGGCGTGGTCGCCCTGTTCCTGCTGGGCATTTTCTGGAAGCGCACGACGGCAAATGCCGCGCTGGGCGTCGCAATTGGCTCATTCCTGCTGTCGCTCGGCTTCTTTTTCCTGTGGCCGTCGTTGCCTTTCCTCGATCGGGTTGGTGTCGTCTTTCTTGCCAGTATCGGGGTCGGCATAGTCATCACGCTCGCAGAGCGGGTAGAACCGCATCCGGATGCCATCGACTACGAGCAGGTGGACACGTCGACGTCGCGCGGTTTCAACCTCTCGGCGTTGGTCATCATCCTGATCCTCACGGCACTGTACGCCACCTGGTGGTAAGCTCGGCATCCGGAAAAGGCATTCCGGAGATCTGAACTCATGACGGACGTGTCCGATACCTTCACCGGCGGCTGCGCCTGCGGCGCGGTCCGCTTCCGTATGGAATCCACTCCGCTCTTCGTCCATTGCTGCCATTGCCACTGGTGCCAGCGGGAGACGGGCGCGTCCTTCGCCCTGAATGCAATGATCGAAGCCGACCGCGTGAGGCTGCTGCAAGGCGAGCCCGTGCCGGTCCTGACGCCGTCGAACAGCGGCAAGGGCCAGACGATCTGGCGCTGTCCCGAGTGCTGGGTCGCGCTGTGGAGCAATTACGCGGGCGCCGGCGACAAGATAGATTTCGTCCGCGTCGGCACGCTGGACGAGGCCCACCGCCTGCCGCCGGACATCCACATCTTCACGGCGTCTAAGCAGCCCTGGGTAGTCCTGCCCGAAGGCCAGCCTGCGGTCGAGGCATACTACTCCAGCAAGGAATACTGGCCGCAGGAAAGCCTCGCGCGGCGCGAGGTACTGCTCGGGCGCTAGCTGGCAGTGGGTGAATACCTGTGGTCGCGGAAGGTGAAGAAAGGGGCGGAAAACGGTGGTCGGCGAAGGTAACGAGAGAGAGCCATGCCCTGGAGCTCGAACCGGGCGTCTTCACCTGGAGCGACCCGAGACGCATCGCACGCTCACTCAAGCGATCCGCGGATGCGAGCACGGCGCGCAAGGCGCCGCCGCTGCGGTCCGCGATGTCGATGCTGGTCTTCTACATCAATCGCGCCGGCACGAATCTCGACCCCGAACAAAAGCGCATTCTCGATGAAGCCAAAGAGGAATTGCGCAAGCTGTACGCCGGGCAGTGACGCGAATTGAGCTGGACGTAACTATGACTCACGAGGAACATCACCGAATCCATCGCGTCGGCTGGCTGCGCGCAGCAGTACTCGGGGCGAACGACGGGATCGTATCCACCGCCAGCCTGATCATCGGCGTCGCAGCCGCAGGCGCCACCGAGACCAGCATCCTGCTGGCGGGCGTCGCCGGGCTCGTCGCTGGCGCGATGTCCATGGCCTCCGGCGAATACGTCTCCGTCAGTTCCCAGGCCGACACCGAAAATGCCGATCTGGAGCTCGAGAAAGCATCGCTGGAGACTGACTTCGAATCCGAGAGAGACGAACTGGCGACGATCTACGAGGAACGCGGCCTGCAGCCGGAACTGGCACAGGAGGTCGCGGACCAGCTGATGGCCCACGACGCGCTCGGGGCTCATGCGCGCGACGAGATTGGTATCTCGGACAAGACCACCGCAAGGCCGTTTCAGGCCGCATGGTCGTCCGGAGTCTCGTTCACGGTAGGTGCCGCTCTGCCGCTGGCGGTGGCCTGGGTCGTGCCGAGGCAGTACGTGCTGAGCGCGGTTGCAGCCGCGTCACTCCTGTTCCTTGCCTTCCTCGGCGGCCTGGCGGCACGCACAGGCGGCGCGCCGATCGTCAGCGGCGCGATCCGGGTCACGCTGTGGGGGGCCTTCGCGATGGCGCTGACCGCGGGCGTCGGTCAACTGTTCGGCGTCGTCGCATGACGCTCGCCAATCGGCTTCAGGCCGATACCGGGTCCGGCTCTCCGGCCGCCGGCTGTTCTGCGTCCGCCGTCCTGGCATGCCTGCCTGCGAGCAGCAGGTAGACGACGGGCACGACAAACAGAGTGAACATCGTCCCGAACACCATGCCGCCGACGATGACCCAACCGATCTGGTGACGTGACTCGGCACCCGCACCGGTCGCGATGGCCAGCGGCACCGCGCCGAGCACCATGGCGCCGGTCGTCATCAGGATGGGCCGCAACCTGAGGCTGGCGGCTTCCAGCACGGCCTGGGCCTTGTCCATCCCCTGCGCGCGCAGCTGATTGGCGAATTCCACGATCAGGATTCCGTGTTTCGAGATCAGGCCGACCAGCGTCACGGCACCGATCTGCGTATAGATGTTCCACGATGTCGCCGTCGACCACCAGCCGGCGATATTGCCCTGGTGGATTGCGGCAAGGCACAGCATGGCCCCGAACATGGCGAGCGGCACGGACACCAGGATGATCAGGGGATCGATGAAGCTCTCGAACTGCGCCGACAGCACGAGGTAGATGAAGGCCAGCGCGAGCCCCATCATCAGGAATGCGCTGGACGACGATTCCCGGAACTCGCGGGACTGGCCGGCAAGATCGTACAGCGCGTCCGGTGCCACCTCGTTCAGCGCCGACTCGAGCCAGTCCAGCGCCGCGCCCATCGAATAACCGGGACCCAGCCCCGCGGAAATCGTCGCCGCACGCAGCTTGTTGAAGTGATTCAGTTCCTTGGCCGCGACGGACTCGGTCACCGTGGCCAGGTTCTGGAGCTGGATCATCGTGCCGCCCGCGCCACGCACGAAGATGTTGCTGAGGTCGCCCGGCGTGCGCCGGGCGTCGTCCTCGATCTGCACGATGACGTCGTACTGCTCCGAGCCGAGCTTGAAGCGCGTGACGTTGCGGCCCCCGAGCATCGTCTCGAGCGTCTGGCCGACGGCGCCGACACTTGTGCCGACGGCGGCGATCTTGGAGCGATTGACGTCGATCTTCAGCTCGGGCTTGTTCAACTCCAGGTCCGAATCGGGGTTGGTCAGGTTCGGATTCTCCGCCATCTTGACCAGCAGTTTCTGCACCATGTCTTCCAGCTCGTTCCACGAGCCCGTGGTCTGCACGACGAACCGGACCGGTTGGCCGAAATCGCGTAGGCCGAGCGGCGGTGGCGTGACCGGGAATGCCATGATGCCGGCGATACCCATGAACTGCGGGAACAGCGCCTGTGCGATCTGCTGTGCGCTGCGCTGGCGTTCGTGCCAATCCTTGAGCGCAACGAACGCGACTGCATTTGTCACACCGTTGAAGCCGCTGAAGGAGAAATCCATCTGTTTCTCGGGCAGCTTCGAAAAGTCCTGCGCCATCTGCCGCGCATAACGGTCGGTAAAGTCGATCGTCGACCCTTCCGGTGCCGTGCCGATCCCCAGGATCATGCCCTGGTCTTCCTGCGGAGCCAGCTCCTCGGGAAGCGACAAGAACAGCGCCACCATCGCCACGATCAGCAGCCCGGCCCCGCCGAGCACCAGCCAGCGGTGTCCGAGCAGGTTATCGAGCGCCGCATGGTAGCGGTCGTGCGTCCAGGTCAGCACGCGTTCACCGGCTTCGAAGAAGCGGCCGTGTTTCTTCTCGTGGCGCAGCAGCTTGGAGCACATCATCGGCGACAGCGTCAGCGCCACGAACCCGGAGACGAGCACGGCGCCTGCGAGCGTCAGTGCGAATTCGATGAACAGTTTGCCGCTGCGTCCGGTGGAAAATGCGAACGGCAGGTATACGGCTGCTAACGTGATTGTCATCGCCACGATCGCGAAGCCGATCTCGCGGCTGCCGAGCATTGCCGCCTTGAGCCTGGGCATGCCCTCTTCCATGTGCCGGTAGATGTTCTCGAGCATGACGATGGCGTCATCGACGACGAGGCCGATGGCCAGCACCATGGCCAGCAGCGACAAGGTATTGATCGTGAATCCGAACAGGTACATCAGGGCGAATGCGCCGACGAGCGACACCGGTATCGTGACGATCGGCACCAGCACGGCGCGCCAGTTTCGGAGGAACAGGAAGATGACGAGCACCACGAGCGCGATGGCCTCCCCTACGGTGCGGTAGACTTCCTTGATCGATTCCCTGATGTAGATCGTCGAATCGTGGGCGATGTCGACGTGCATGCCTTCGGGCAGGGATCGCTCGATATCCGGCAGCAGCTTCTGCAACGCGTTCGAGATATCGAGCGGATTCGCGACGGCCTGCTTGATGATGCCCAGCGGCACGGCGTTGCGCCCGTTGAAGCGCGCGCGGAACCGCGACGTATCGGGACCGAGCTCGACCCGCGCGACATCGCCCAAGCGCACGAGGAAACTCGGCGTATCCTTGATGATGATCGCGGCGAATTGCTCCGGTTCGCGCAGGTCGGTCTGCGCCAGGACCGTGAACTCCCGATCGAGGCTTTCCACCCGCCCGGCCGGAACTTCCAGATTTTGCGCCCGCAGCGCATTCTCGACGTCGAGCGGGGTCAGCTCGTAGGCTGCCAGCTTTTCCGGATCCAGCCAGATCCGCATCGCGTAGCGGTTGCCGTAGACCTGGGCCTCGGCGACGCCGGAAATATTCTGGATCCGGTCCTTGACCAGCCGGATGGCGACGTCCGCAATCTCCATCAGGTCGTGGCGATCCGAAGAGAACGCCAGGTAGATGATCGGTTGGGCGTCCGCTTCCTGCTTCTGCACGATCGGCTCGCGGGCTTCCTCGGGCAGCGTGCCGCGAGACCGCGCCACGCGATCCCGCACATCGCTGGCCGCTCCGTCGGGGTCGCGATCGAGTTTGAAGCGCACGGTGACCTGGCTGGATTCGGCACGGCTGATCGAGTTGATGTAGTCGATGCCGTCGATGCCCGACAAGGCATCTTCGATGGGCTTGGTGATCTGCGATTCGATCACCTGGGCATTGGCGCCCGGATAGCTCGTGGACACGGTGACGATCGGGACGTCGACATTCGGTATCAGGCGCACCGGCAGACGCGTGTAACTGATCAGCCCGACCAAAATGATGATCAGGCTCATTACCGTCGCGAGCACCGGGCGCCGTATGGACAGATTCGGCAGCTGCATCGGCGGTGTCCTTCTAGTTATCCGCCGCCGGCGCCGATGCGCCGCCGACCGGGTTCACCGCGGCGCCTTCGTAGAGCTTCAACTGGCCGGCGGTGACAACAACGTCGCCGACCTCGAGGCCGGACAGGACTTCGACCTTGCCGGGCTGCCGCTCGCCGAGGGTGACCACCCGCCGCTGCGCCTTGCCGTCGACGACGACATAGACGGTCTTGTCCTGACCGATCGGCCAGATCGACTGCTCGGGGATGAGGATCGCGTTTGCCTTGACGCCGAGCGAGACCTCGACGCGCACGAACATGCCGGGCCGCAACTTGAGGTCTCCGTTCGGAAGGTCCGCACGCACCTCGATGTTGTGGCCCTCGACGTCGGATGCAGGCGCGACCGCCGTGATCTTGCCTTCGAACACGTCGTCCGGGTAGGCATCGGCGGTCACGTCGATGGTGAGGCCCTGCCGGACCTTGGCCACGAGGGTCTCGGGCAGGCTGAATTCGACGCGCAGGGGATTGAGCTGCACGATGTCGACGAGTTCCTGGCCGACCTGCGCATAGTCACCGATGTTGATACGCCTGAGGCCGACGAACCCGTCGAAGGGCGCCTTGACGACCTTCTTCGACAGGCGCGCCTCCGAGGAATGCAGCCGCGCCATGTCGACGTCGTAGTTCGCACGTGCGGCATCGTAGTCCGTCGCCGAGATCAGCTTCTTGCCGAACAGCTCCCTGGCACGCTTGTAGGCGGCCTCGCTGCGGTCCGCGTTGGCGCGCGCCTCGTTGACGTCGGCCTCGAGCACGGTCGCCTCGATCGTGAACAGCCGCGTTCCGGCACTGACCGGCTGGCCTTCCTCGAAGTGGATGCCCAGGATCTGGCCCGGTACCTCGGCGCGCAGCGTCGCCGACGCCTGCGCGATCAGCGTGCCGACCGCCGTGACGGACGATTGTAGTTCGGACGTCTGCACCGTGGTCGTTTCGACAGCCACGGGGAAGCCGCCCTGCCCGAACGCGGGAACTGCCGTCGCCAGTGACGACAGCAACAATATTGTCCGCCATCGCGAAGTCATATCTCGAAATCCGACGTCGCCCTTTAGTTTGTCCATGATTGATGTGCCGCCGGTCCGTAATTCTGACCGGACGCGCAGACGTAAGTTGCAGGGATTCGGCCCGAACACGCCGTGCTTGCTGCGATCACGGCGTCGCGGGCCGCTATTGTACGAAATGAATCGGCGTTTGGGTATGGTGCCGAGACGCCGAACCGGTCAGTACGGCGTGCCGTCCTTGTGCCGGAACGGCGTGCCTCCGGAGTAGCGGTCGGCCACGAACAGCATGTCGATGTCGGGGTATTCGCCGTGGTCCTGGTCGTCGCGGGTACCGACCACCAGCACTTCGGCCGGCCCGGACCCGCGGTTCTGCAGGCAGTGACCGTTCGCCACGCCGGCCGGGAAGCCGGCGCAGTCACCCGGGCCGAGCCGCTCCTCGCCCGCATCCGTCACCAGCGTTAGCTCGCCGGCCAGTACGTACACGAACTCGTCCTCGTGGCTGTGCCAGTGGCGCTGGCTCGACCACGCCCCGGGAGGCAGGTGCAGCAGGTTGACCCCGAACTGCGTGAGGCCGGCCGCGTCGCCGAGACGCAGCCATTCACGCGCGCGGCACGGTTGATCGAACGGCGCGGGATAGCGTGTCCCCGACGCGCGCGGCGCTTGTTCCTTGTGGATCCTGGGCATTACGGTCTCCCGGGCTGATTCTAGGCGAGCTACAGGTCGAGCGACACGCGGACGATCTGCGGATCTTCCGGGACCGTCTGTCTCTCGAAACCGAGATCACTGGCCAACCTGAGCATCCCCGTATTTTCCCGCAGCACGATACCGTCCATCCGCCTAATCCGGCGGTCTCTGGCGATGTCGATCAGGCGCCTGAGCAACTCCGTCGCGATCCCTTTCTTGTGCCAAGCGTCGTCGACGACTATAGCAAACTCGCAGCCGCGCCCGTCAGGATCGGCGACGTAACGGCCGACCGCCACCTGCCGCTCCGTGTCTTTTCCGGGGACCAACGCAATCAACGCCATCTCGCGATCGTAGTCGATCTGCGTAAACCTCGAAACCATCTGCGGTGTGATGCTCTTCAGCGCGAGCATGAAACGCAGGTAACGTGAACGTTCGGAGAGGCCGTTGACGAACTCGCGCTCGAGCTTGGCATCCTCGGGTCGCACGGGCCGGATCGTGAGGCGCGTGCCGTCCGCCAGGATGAAATCGTTGACGAGATCGATCGGATACGGATGGATAGCCATGTGGGAGTATCGGCGCCCCGCCGGGCTGACCCGGCGAATGACGACGCGGGCGTCGACCGCCAGCGCCTCGGTTTCGCTCACGATAAGTGGATTGATGTCCAGTTCCTCGATCCAGGGGAGTTCGCAGATCATCTCCGACAGACGCAAGACGACCTCTTCGACGGCGCGCCGGCTCGCCGCCGGCTTGCCCCGGAACGCGTCCAGGTAGCGTGCCGCCCGTGTGCCATCAATCAGCTTGGCGGCAAGGAACTGATTGAGTGGCGGCAAGCCGATTGCACGATCCCCGACGATCTCGACCATCGTGCCGCCGAGTCCGACGCTGATGGCCGGCCCGAACGCCGCATCGTTGATGACACCGAGCATCAGCTCGCGATTGCTCGGCGACTGCAACATGGGTTCGAGCACGACGCCCTTGATGTCGGCGTCCGGACAGGTGCGCCGTGCCGTTTCCGTCATCTCCTTGAAGGCGCTGCGGACTTCGGCGCCATTCATGATTCCGAGTCTGACACCCCCGACTTCCGCCTTGTGCGTGATGTCCGGCGAATGAATCTTCATGACCAGGGGGAAACCGATCTCCTCGGCGACCGCAAGTGCCTCGGCAGCGTCGCGGGCCGGCACACTTTGCAGGACCGGCAGCCCGAATGCAGACAACAGGGCCTTGGACTCGACAACATCGAGGACGCGGCGCCCTTCGACCAGGGCGTTCTCGATTATCAGTCTTGCGCCGGCCCGGTCACGCTTGACGTCGAGGGTCGTCGACTCGGGCACCTCCAGCAGCAGCTTCTGATTCGCGTGATACGCAGCCGTCGCGGCGAACGCCTCGATTGCCTCTTCCGGCGTGTTATAGGTGGGAACGCCAACGCTGCGTAACAATTTCCGGCTCTTCGTCACCGAGGTTCTGCCCATCCAGCAAGTGAGTACGGGTTTTTTTGCCCCGCGGGAAATATCTGCCACCACCTCTGCCACGCGCAACGGGTCGATCAACGCCACCGGCACGAGGATCGCGAGCACGCTGTCCACGCCCGGATCCTGCAGACACAGTTCGACGGCCGCCGCGTAGCGCTCGACAGTTGCGTCGCCGTGGACGTCGACCGGGTTCGCGCCAGACCATCCAGCCGGCAGCATTTGATTCATCTTTTCGGCGGTGTCTGCCGACAGGCTGGCGAGCGGCAGGCCGCGGTCCGCCAGGTGGTCGGCCGCGATGACGCCGGGCCCGCCGCCGTTCGTCACGATCGCTAGCCGGGGGCCCTTGGTCTTCAGGCCGGTGTGCAGGGTCTCGGCCACCGCGAAAAACCGCGCGTAGCTTTTCACTCGGACTGCGCCAGCCCGGCTGAGCGCGGCGTCGAATACATCGTCCGAGCCCACAAGCGCACCGGTGTGGGATATAGCCGCCTTGCCACCTTCGCTGAACCGGCCCCCTTTCATCACGATAACCGGTTTCGCGCGTGACGCGGCCCTGAGCCCGCTCATGAATCGCCGCGCATCGTGGATCCCTTCCACGTACAGCATGATGGCCAGAGTCTTGGGATCGAACACCAGATAGTCGAGGATCTCCCCGAAGTCGACGTCGGCAGCGATTCCGCTCGAGATCACGCAGGAGAACCCGACGTTGCGGGGGCCGGCCCAGTCGAGCATCGCCGTACACATAGCAACCGACTGCGACACGAGTGCGGTACGGCCTGGCTTCGCCATGACCGGGCTGAATGTCGCATTGAGACCGATGTCCGGCCGCATGACGCCCAGACACTTCGGCCCGAGGAACCGCAAACCGTGCTGCCTCGCGATCGACAGTGCAGATTGCTCCAGCTCGCGGCCCTCGTCGCCCGTCTCGCGGAATCCCCCCGACAGCACTACCGCCGCGGGTACTCCAACAGCTCCGCACTCGTCCAGGATGCCGGGGACCGTCGCGGCAGGCGTGACGACGACCGCAAGACCCACCGGCTCGCCAATATCGGCGATGGAGCGGTAGCAGCGCAGGCCATGCACCGTGTCGTGGCCGGGGTTGACCGGATAGACCGGCCCGTTGAACCCGGATCGTGTCAGATTCTCGAGCAACACCGTGCCGAGCGACCCGTCGCGCTCGCTGGCGCCGATCAGCGCCACTGAAGACGCTTCGAAGATGGACGCGATTCCAAGTGCCTGCGTGTGCAACTTTTGCATTGTTTTCACTCAGTTGCCGTCGGCGCGGCCGGGGGAACGCAGCTTGTCGCAACGGACCATCTCAGCGTACCGCCGCGTCGGGCACGCATTTTAGCGATTTCGGACGGCGGGCCACATCGTGGCTTGCACGCATACCGATAGTCCGCCTCTCATCCGCCGAGACAGTACCTGACCGACCGTTTATCATGGGCGACGGTGTACCCATCTCCTCTGTGGCGACCCACTTTCCCGAGCCGGGTGCATCTATGGCACCCGGATTCGCATCTCCATTAGTACACGCAGCAGAAACTCGAGGAGAAGGAAATGGAAGGTCTCGGAGCAGGACTGGTGGCATTGGCGTTCTGGGGCTTCATTGCCTCCGTCGTCGTGGCGGGGATCTGGTACGGCATCCGGGAACGGCAGGCGCAACACGAGACGCTGCGCCGCATGATCGACAGCGGCAAACCGATCGACCAGACCCTGATGGACAAGGTGCTCGGCGGCGACCGGCAGGTGCACCGGGACCTGCGGATCGGCGGTCTGATCGTATTGTGCGCCGCGCCGGGCATGGCCCTTCTTGGTTGGTTTATAAGCCGCATCGCCGAACCGGCGCTGATGCCTTTGCTCGGCGTCGCCGCGCTGATGGTCTTTGTCGGGATCGGTTTGCTCGCGGCATCCAGGGCCGCCGAGAAGGCTTCCCGGGACGAGACTCGATCACCTCAAGTCTAGGGCGCCTGGTTCCCGGCTGAGCAATCGTGGCGCTGCAACGTGATTACTACTCGAGAAGCCCGGAAGTGTTGCTGGTCGGTCTCGCGCGGCGCGGTGACCGCAACGCATTCGAGGAAATCGTGCGGCGCCGCCAGACCTGGATGCGCTCGCTGATGCGGCGCTGCTGCGGCAACGCCACGCTGGCGGATGATCTTGCGCAGCGCGTGTTCCTGCAGGCCTGGCGGTCCATCCCTCAGGTGCAGCAGCCGGGGCGATTAGGCGGCTGGCTCAAGCAGCTGGCAATCAACGTGTGGCGACAGGATCTGCGTCGCAAGGATCCCCTGAGAAACGCCGAACAGCGCGACGAGATCGCTCCGCCGTACGAGGATTCGACGGCGGTTGCGCTGGACCTCGACCGCGCGCTGGCCGAATTGGCGGATGACGCCCGGCTATGTATCGTCCTCTCGTACCATGAGGGTATGACCCACGATGAGATCTCCGACCTGACGAGTCTGCCACCCGGCACCGTCAAGTCGCACATCCGACGGGGCACGCAGCGACTGCAGAAGCTGCTGTCCGGGTATTTCGACTCGACTGCAGCGCAGGACAATTCGTGATGGACGACCGGGACCCCGCGCTGCAGCGACTGTTCCGGGCCGCCGGTTCCGACCTGCCTCCCGATACATTCCTCGAACAGGTAATGTCGAAGATCGATCGTACGCGGCGCAGGTCCATTCTGGCATGGTGTTCCATCGGCGTGGCGCTCTTCGCCAGCGTGTGGCTGCTCGCCGGCCCGTTGATGAGCGCCGTCGAGATCGCGATGCGTATCCTCCCGGAATCCCTTATAGAACTGGACAACAGCTGGGTTGCACAGCTGATATCGCCGGTCAACAGCATCGCGGGTGTGGTAGCCTTGGTCTTCCTCGGCCTGCGTCTGGCCTACAGGAAAATTTTTTCATAGCCCAATATCCGATAACGATTCTCCGAGGATTCCGACATGGCAACGTATGAATGCGAAATCTGCGGCATGGCAGTGAACGCCTCCTGCGCCAAGTGCGACGCTCCGTTGGTCAACGACACGCTGACCCTGGACAACGGCAAAGAGGTGCAGGTCTCCAAGTGCCCGAACGGGGACGGCATGATCAAATCGCCGCTCTGCTGCGGGCAGGACATGACCTGCAAGGTCGGCTGACCGCGACGAACTCGCCACCGCGATGCCATGAGCAACGGTGAGACGCGCGGCGAGTCCCTGATCATTTCCTACCTGACGCTGAGGCGGCTCGTCGGGCTGCTCGGCATCGCCTTGCCGTTCGTGCTCGTCGTCGGCGGCACACTGATCTTCGGCGTCGGGCAACAGTCCTCAATCAGCAGCTATTACTACACGCCGATGCGAAACGTGTTCGTCGGCACGCTCTGCGTGATCGGATTCTTCCTGCTGTCGTATCGCGGCTACGAACCCAGGGACAACATCGCCGGCAATCTCGCCTGCCTGTTCGCCGTCGGCGTGGCATTCTTTCCCACCGCCCCGGACGGCGACGTTCCGCCGCCCGCCGCGATCACGGGTCACGTACACCTGGCATTCGCGGCGGCCTTCTTCGCGACCCTCATCTATTTCTCGCTGTGCCTGTTCACGAAGACGTCGCCAGGCGTCCCGCCGACGCCACGGAAATTGCAGCGCAACACCGTCTACAAGGTCTGCGGCTACATGATGGCCGTCTGCATGCTGCTCATCCTGGCGATCTCGCTGATCCCCGGCGCGAAGCAGGCATTGCAAGCATATGCTCCGGTATTCTGGCTCGAGGGCCTGGCCGTGATCGCCTTCGGCGCCTCCTGGCTTACCAAGGGAGAAGCGATCCTCGCAGATAAAGTCCAGCTAAACTTTGATTAATTCGAAAACGATCCGTCATTGCGAGCGAAGCGAAGCAATCCAGTGTTTTGAGATCAACGACCTGTGGATTGCCGCGTCGCTTCGCTCCTCGCAATGACGAATTAATCAGGGTTTCACTGTCCCGGGCTATTCGCCGTCCTGCGACTCCACGATATCACCGGTCTCCAGGATCGCGGCCGCAGGCAGATCTTCGGCGTCCATCATCTTGGCGATGCGCAGCAGCGACGAACGCAGCATGTGCCGCTCCCAGTCCTCGAGTTTCACGTATTCGCTGAGAAACGAAGCCTGCAGCGGCGTGGGAGCCGCTGCCAGCTTTGCCCTTCCGGCATCGGTGAGAGCGACATTGACAACGCGCTTGTCCTGGCTGGCCTTCTCCCGGCCGACGAGGCGCGCCCGTTCCAGCCGGTCGATAATGCGGGTAACGGTCGCCTGCGATACGGCGATGTGCCGGGCCAGCGTGCTGGTCGATGGATTGCCTTCCTTCTCGATGGCCAGCATCACCAACAGCTGTGGTGTGGTCAGCCCCGATTCACGGGCGAGTTTCTGTGAGTTGATATCGGTGGCACGCATGATCCTGCGCAATGAGATCAGGATCTCGTCATATTCGTTCATCGAGACCGGGCACATCTGACTGGAAGGTTCTCTAGTCTATTTCATACCGGCGGCGCACGTCCTCTCCGAGTGCCTGCTTCAGGGGGCCGAGCCAGGGTGCATAGTGTTTCCAGTGCTCGAGGCCGGTCCGGTAGATCGGCTGCCGGACCTGCTCCGCACTCGGAGTCTTGATCGTCCGTTCGGTCTCGTGGAATCGCAGGCACGCCCCTTCGAACGGCAGCCCGCAGAATACGAGGAGACGGCGAACTTGCGCCTCGAGGTCGCCGACGACTTCCTCGTGCTGGACGCGGAGTACGAAGCCGGGCAGAACCCGGTCCCAGTGATCCATCAGGCGCACGTAGTCGCGATAGTAGCGGCCCATCGCTTCGAGGCCGTAGCTGAAATCCTGCCCCTCGCCGAAAAGTTGCTTGAAACCGCTGAAGCAGCAGGCCATCGGGTGGCGGCGGGCGTCGATGACTTTCGCCCGCGGCAATATCAGCCGGATGAGGCCGACGTGCATGAAATTGTTCGGCATCTTGTCGATAAACAGTGGCGCCTGGCCGCGATACACCTGCGTGTCCTCCAGGTACTTTTCGCCGAAACGGCGAAAATAGTCCGGATCGATCGTCTGCAGGTTGGCCGGATACGCCGGATCCCGTTCGACGCTGCGCCCGCGCAGCCGCTGCACCAGGGCGAGGATCTCCTGCAGCTCCATGGTGCCGTCCACCATCGAGTGCGATGCGAGAATCTGCTCCAGCAGCGTGGAGCCGGCACGCGGCAGGCCGACGATGAAGATCGGGTCGGGCCGTTCGCAGCCCAGCCCACTGCGTTCCTCGAACAGGCTGGCCGTGCAGACCTCGATCTGGGCATCGACCATGTCGCTCGTCTTGTCCGGGTCGTAGCCGCTGCGCGCGAGCTTCAGTGCGTTGCCGCGTGAGTAGTACTCGAAGGAACGTTCGTAGTCACCGAGGTCTTCGTGCGCCTTCCCGGCCGCGAAGCACAGATGCACACGATCCTCGAGCGCGACTCCGGCGGCGCGCTCGAAGCGTTCGATGTGCGCGATCTCCTCCTCCGTGAAGCGATAGGTCTTGATGTTGGCGAGACTCCAGAAGGCATCGCCATAGTCCGGGCGCAATTCGTACGCTCGCCGGTAACAACGGATCGCCTCGTCAAGGTCGCCTTTCGCCTTCCGCGCGTGACCCAGCATGACGTCGACGCCCGCCTTGTTGCCCGTTCGCACGCGGCCCTTCTCGTACCAGCCGATGCCTTCGTCGAGCCTGCCCAATCCCACCAGCGCGTTACCCGTCGCCAGCTGATAGACGGGATTCTCCGGCTGCGCCTGCCGCAGGATTTTCGCCTGTTGCAGGGCCTTCTTGAACTTGCCCTTGCGATTGAGGATCCTCAGGTAGTCGGCGCGGGCGCGCAGGTTGTCCGGCTCGAATTCCACGCAGCTTTCCAGCAGGAACTCGGCATCGTCGAGGACTCGCAGCCGCACGCCGATCTCGGCGAGCAGGCGCATTGCCTCGACGTGATGGCGATTCTCGACTAGGAACTGGCGGCACAGTGCTTCGGCCTTGTACAGCCTGCCTTCGAACAACAGGTCCGTCACGGCGACGAGATCGGCAGGCAGGCTCGCCATGTATTCGACCTGGGACCGGGCATGATCGGCGAGCGCATCGCGACCGGCACGTTCGTGCAGTGCGGCGAGCGCGCGCCAGCTCGCAACGAGTCCCGGATTCAGTTCGGTGGCCCTGGCGAAGGCTGCTGCGGCCTCGTCCGGTCGATTCAGCGCCAGCAGCGTGTGGCCGCGCTCCTGATGCGCACGCCCGTAATCCGGCTTGAGCGCAGTCAGCTCGGCGAGGCTGGCCAGTGCACCGTCGAAATCCTTCCGGTAGCGCCTGGCGACGGCGAGGGTGTAGTAGGCTTCGGCCGCCACGCCGGTATCGGGTCGTCCGGCGATCAGTTCGGTCAACAGCGTTTCGGCGGAATCGAACCTCGCCGACCGTATCAACTCCCTGGCTTGTGCGAGGCGGTCCTCAAGGCCATGTTCCTGCTCCGCGGCAACGTTGTTCAGAGGCGCATCCCTCAGAAATCGTAGGACAGCCTCAGACCCACCGTACGCGGCCGGTTCGTGACGACGTGCGGCGTGAACTGCTGCGTATCGATGTACATCTCCGCATTCTCGTCGAAGGCGTTGTCGACGAACAACTCGGCACTCCACTGGTCCTTCTGGATACCGAATGCCAGGTTGACCAGCGAGTAGGACGGCTGGATGTAGCGCCCGCCCGGAACGCCCGTCTGGTCGATCAGCGTCGTCCCCGGCGCGGCGCCGAGGAACGCATCGGCCTCGCGCTTGATCTTGAGCCCCGACCCGGACACCTGGTAGACGCGTTCCATCGTGTCCTCGACAACGTAGGCATCCATCTTCAGGCCGGCGAGACTGTCGCCGCGGTAAGAGATGCCGCCGCTCACGTAGCCGCCCATCCCGGCCATGGCACCCTCGCCCGACAGGTCGAACGTGTAGCGGAAGCGCAGGTTTGCGGAGAAATCAGCCGAGTACGGTAATGCGCTGCCGACCGGCGCCGCGATACCCTGCAGTTCGGGGTTCAGCCGCGTGATCTCGGTGTCGAGGAAGGAGAATGCACCGCTCACGGTCAGCGCGTCGGTCGCCAGCCAGACGAAGTCGCCGTCGATGCCCTTGATCTTGGCGTCGCCTACGTTGTCGGCGAACCAGAGGAAATTGATGTTGGTGGGATCGAAGCGCGACAGCTGCAGGTTCTTGATCTCGGAATAATAGCCGGTGACGTTCAGGCGCAACGTGCGGTCGAGCAGATCCGCCTTCATGCCCAGCTCGTAGTTGTCGAGATCGTCTGTCTCGGACGAGACGGGGATCCGGAACCCGGCGAACGCGCCGGTCTGGTTGTTCGCGAGCCCGGCACCGACCCGGTTCGTCACCGGCGGGCGGAAGCCCTGGGCATACGTCGTAAAGAGCATGACATCGTTGCTCAGGTGCCAGTCCAGCGACGCGCGCAGGATCGTGTCCGACTGGTTCAGGACGCCGTTTTTGTTCAGGTCGCTGACGTCGAGCTGGCCGCTCTGGATCGCATCGTAGACTGCCTGGCCCGACGCCATGCCGAAGTAGTCCTGCAGCGCCGATAGCGAGCCGTCGCCCAGCGCCTGCAGGCGCGCAGTCACGTTGACCGTCGTCGTAGCGCCCTTGTACTTGTCGTCGATGCTGTACCAGCGCGCGCCGATCGCGCCCGTCACGTTTGGCGCAAGATCGAATTCCAACTGGCCGAATACGGCGATCTGATCCGTGGTGCGCGTGACGTCGTTGACGAAGCTGACCTCGGGCGGGAACGGACCCCCGTTGGTGCGCGTACCGGCTGTCCCCGGCGGTGCAGCAAGTGTCCGGGCGAGGTTCGCGAAGTAGGGGCTGTCCGTCGAGGCGATTTTGAACAGGCCCGTGCTGCCGAGTTCCTGCTCATCGTAGAAGACGCCGGCCGTCACGCGCCAGCGATTGTCTTCGGGTGTGTTGATCCGGAACTCGTGCGTAGTCCGCGTGTTCTCGCTGTCTTCCTTGTAGAACTTGGACGGATCGAAACACTGGTCATAGGTCCCGTTACCCGGGTAGCAGACGTAGTACGCAGAGAACAGGCCGCCGTTGGTATAGAAGGTGTAGTCGATGGTCGAATTGACCTGCCGATCGAGATAACCGCCCGTGTAGACGATGTCGAGCATCGCGAGACGGCCCTTCAGGGTCCAGGTCGTCAGCCCGAAGTCGTCGGAGTTCTTGTCGGGCGCGAAACGGTTCACTGAACTGTGCCCGCCGAGGTTCGGGTCGTAGGCCCAGACGCCATCGGTATCCAGCGATTGCTGCGTGTGCTGGACGAGAAGGCTCCAGTCTTCGTTGAACAGCCAGGACAGACCCAGCCGGGCGCCTGCGTAGGTCGCGTCGTTGAAGTTGTCTTCGACCAGCTGATCGTTGCGCGGCACCGGGATCGTCATGTTGGCCGGATCCGGCAGAGGTCCGCCCGAGATCCGGTCGATGACGATCGTGCTGCCGTTCCAGCCGCCGTTCGCCGGGTCGTTGAGCTTGTTATCGATCCAGCCGCCCCGCGAGTCATTGTAGGCCGCAAGCCGGGCCGCGAACGTGTCGCTGAACGGTACATTCAGGTAGGCCTGCAACGAATTGCTCATATCGCCGCCCGCCGTCTGCGAGACACTGGCGTCGAAGCCCGCCGAGAATCCGGAGAAATCGGGCTTGTTCGTGATCAGTCGAACCGTGCCGGCCTGCGAACTCGCGCCGAACAGCGTGCCCTGCGGTCCGGGCAGGACCTCCACGCGTTTGAGGTCGGCGGCGTAGACGTCCAGGTTGCGCCCCTGCATCGCGACGGGTTGCTCGTCCAGATACAGCGCGACCGACGGCTGCAATCCCTGCACCGACGACAGCGTGATGATGGTCTGCGACGTCGCAGCACCGCGAATGAAAATCTCGTTCTGCCCCGGGCCGGTGCCCTGGCTGACGACGTTGGGCAGGTACTGGATGTAGTCGTCGAAGCTGCCGATCCGAAGGTCCTGCAGATCCTTGCCCTCCAACGTCGACATCGCGACGGGCACGTTCTGCATCGATTCCTCACGCTTGGTCGCCGTGACGACGACTTCCTCGATGACACCCTTCGACCGGGTGCTCTGTGCATGCGCGACGGGAGCGCTGAGGGCAATGGCGACAGCAACGGCTACGCCGCACGGCCGCGGTGTGGGCAGTGATTCGGACATGTTTTCCCCGCTTCGACTTTGGTTTTTATTACCGCGCATAGCTTAGTTTACTTGGCGCACTATGTACAATTGTCGACCCGGGTGGCGAGGCCGAGTAGCGATTTCACTGATATGTCTTTTAACATATTGATAAATATATAATAACTCTGAACCCACGCGTGCCAGGACCGGCACTATTTGCATAGAACACTAAGTTTGGATAGTACGCCGGCTAAGTGGTCTGCCGGCGATGCCAACGCAGGCATCGCCCGAACGGCAGCCGGATTCCGCCGGTGTATGCTACGAACACGCCCCTGGAGGGCGTGTTCGTGACGAGCGTCGGAAATGAACGAGGACCTTGCCCGCTATCAGCGTCAGATGCTGTTGCCCGGCTTCGGCGAAGCCGGGCAGCGGCGGTTGCTCGCCTCGACCGCGGTCGTTCTGGGCTGCGGGGCGCTCGGCACCGTCATCGCCGACATGCTGGCGCGTGCCGGTGTCGGGCATCTCGTCATCGTAGACCGCGACATCATCGAGCCGACAAACCTGCAGCGACAGGTGCTATTCGATGAACGGGACGTCGCGGAAGGGATCCCCAAGGCACAGGCGGCGAAGCGCAAGATCGCAACGATCAACTCCGGGGTCCGGGTGAGCGCGATCGTCGACGACGTCAATCACGGCAACATCGAACGCTATGCGCAAGGCGCGGACGTCATCGTCGACGGGCTCGACAACATCGAGACCCGTTATCTCGCCAACGACCTCGCGGTGAAGCGCGGCCTGCCGTACGTCTACGGCGCCGCGGTCGGGACCAGCGGCATGGCCTTCGCCGTGTTGCCCCATACGGCGGACGGCACGGCCGCCTGGGAAACCGCGCCGGGCGGCGGTCTCGCGACGCCGTGTTTCCGCTGCCTGTTCGAGGAGGCGCCGGCGCCGGGCACGACCGCGACCTGTGACACGGTCGGCGTGATCGCGGCTGCCGTCGGTGTCATCGCGAGCTTTCAGGCAGCACAGGCCCTGAAAGTTCTGACCGGCAACTACGACCGTGTCAGCCGCACGCTGCTGAATGTCGATCTGTGGACGAATGAAGTCCTCCAGCTCAAGGTGACTCGGGCATGGGAAGAGGGTGATTGCCCTTGCTGCAAGCACCGGCGTTTCGATTACCTCGACGGCAAGGCAGGCTCCAGCGCCGCCGCACTGTGCGGCCGCAATGCCGTTCAGCTCCGTCATCGCCAGGGTACCGATGGCGTCGACTTCGGAGCCATCGCGGCACGGCTCGAGGCGCACGGCGACGTCGCCGTTAACGAATTCATGCTGCAGGCCCGGCTCAGGGACAATGCGACGGACTACGAGATCGCGCTGTTCCCGGACGGGCGCGCGATCATCAAGGGCACGGACGAACCCGCCGTGGCGCGCGGCATCTATGCCAGGTACGTGGGAAGCTGAGGAGGCCGGGATGGCCGGGCCACATGACCCAAAATTCTATGGAATCCGGCGTGCCCTGTACGACAATACGTAACAAAAGAAGCTGAAGATCCGCAGGATCCACAGAGGGAGACGCACCGTGACCGCCATCCGCATCCTCGTCGGCACCCGCAAGGGCGCATTCATCCTCACCTCCGACGGCAAGCGCAAGAAATGGTCGGTCGAAGGCCCGCATTTCGCCGGCTGGGAGATCTATCACCTGAAGGGCTCGCCGGTCGATCCCGACCGCATCTTCGCCTCGCAGAGCTCGAGCTGGTTCGGCCAGATCATCCAGCGCTCCGACGACGGCGGCAAGACCTGGTCGCTGCCCGGCTCGGGCGGAGCTTCGGAGCCGGCGACCCACAACGGCATGCCGCAGGGCGAGAGCAACCTGTTCGTGTACGACACGTCGGAGGAGACCGGCAAGCCGCTGACCACGCACCAGTGGTACGACGGCACCCAGCATCCCTGGGAGTTCGCGCGCGTCTGGCATCTCGAGCCGTCGCTCGACAATCCCGACACCTGTTATGCCGGCGTCGAGGATGCGGCGCTGTTCAAAACCACCAACGGCGGGGCGAGTTGGCAGGAGATGTCCGGGCTGCGCGGCCACGCGTCCGGGCCCGGTTGGATGCCGGGCGCCGGCGGCATGTGCCTGCATACGATCGTGCTGGACCCGGTAAACGAGGGTCGCATCTATGTCGCGATCTCGGCGGCCGGGACGTTCCGTTCCGACGACGCCGGCGAGACCTGGAAGCCGATCAACAGGGGTCTGAAATCGAACTTCATGCCGGAACCGGAGGCCGAGGTCGGGCATTGCGTGCACCGTATCGCGATCCATCCCTCGAATCCGAACACGCTGTTCATGCAGAAGCACTGGGACATCATGCGCTCGGACGACGGCGGCGATTCCTGGCGCGAGGTGAGCGGCAACCTGCCGTCCGATTTCGGTTTCCCGATCGCCGTGCATGCGCACGAGCCGGAGACGATCTACGTCGTACCGATCCTGAGCGACTCCCTGCACTATCCGCCCGACGGCAAGCTGCGTGTGTATCGCAGCCGCACGGGCGGCGAGGACTGGGAGGCGCTCACGAAGGGCCTGCCGCAGGAGAACTGCTACGTCAACGTGTTGCGCGATGCGATGGCGGTGGACACGGCGGACCCCTGCGGCGTCTATTTCGGCACCACCGGCGGCCAGGTCTATGGATCGAACGACAGCGGCGACAGCTGGACGCCGATCGTGCGTGACCTGCCGCCGGTACTGTCGGTGGAAGCCCAGACGATTTGATGATCCGCGTCGTCCTGCCCTACCACCTGCAGACGCTCGCGAACAGCGATGCCGAGGTGACGGTCGAGGTCGAAGGGCCGGTTACCCAACGGACGGTCCTCGATGCCCTGGAGGCGCGCTACCCAATGCTGCGCGGCACCGTCCGGGAGCACGTCTCCCTGAAACGGCGGCCGCGGGTGCGCTTCTTCGCCGACGGCGAGGACGTTTCGCACGAGCCGCCGGATGCCGAGTTGCCGGAGGCGATCGCCGCCGGACGGCAGCCGTTCATGATCGTCGGGGCGATCTCCGGCGGTTAGGCGGATATACCCTACAAGTCCTTGACTCCGGTAGGAAAGGCCCTATACTCCGCGCAGCTAGAAAGTACGCGCTAGATTATGTACCACATTTCGAAGTCACTCCTGAAGTTCCTTCCGTAGTCCCTCGTCCTGTCTTCCATAAGTAACTGCCGCACTTGACAGCCAGACCGCCCCGGCGACGGGGTATTTTTCGTGTGTTACAAGCAGGAGACTTCAATGTCGACTACCAAGGGAACCGTCAAGTGGTTCAACGAAGCGAAAGGCTTCGGTTTCATCGAGCAGGAGTCGGGTCCCGACGTGTTTGCTCATTACAGCGCCATCAAGAGTGACGGTTTCAAGACCCTGGCCGAAGGCCAGAAGGTCGAGTTCACCGTGACGGCGGGCCAGAAAGGACCGCAGGCCGAGAACATCGTTCTGCTGTAAGGCTTCGATTCCCCAAGTTTCGAAGAACGAAGGCACCGCCATTGGCGGTGCCTTTTTCATTTCGGGTTCACTTCCTGCACCCCATGGCCGCCGAAGGCGCGCCGCATCATCGCGAGCAGTTTCGCCTCGTAGTCGGCGCCGCCCTGGCTGGCGAAACGGGCCGCGAGCGCCGTCTGGATGACAGGCGCCGGCACGCCGAGATCGATCGCTTCCAGCGCCGTCCAGCGGCCCTCGCCGGAATCCGCGACCACCGGTTCCACGCCGTCGAGAGCCTGGTCACCGGCCAGGAAGCCTGCGGTGAGATCGAGCAGCCAGCTGCGGACGACGCTGCCGTGCCGCCACGCCTCGGCGATGCCGGCGAGATCCAGCGCCCAGTCCTCGCGGGCACGCATCAGCGCAAAGCCCTCGGCGTAGGCCTGCATGAGGCCGTATTCGATGCCGTTGTGCACCATCTTCACGAAGTGGCCGCTGCCGGTCGGCCCGGTGTGGATCCAGCCGAGATCCCGGGCCGGCGCCAGCGCCTCGATCACGGGCCGCAGCCGCGCGATGGCGGCGTCCGGTCCGCCGATCATCAGCGCGTAGCCGTTCTCGAGCCCCCAGATGCCACCGGAGACGCCGGCGTCGACGAAGTCGATGCCGTGATTTTCCAGCGCCTTGCCGCGCCGGACCGAGTCCCGGTACCAGCTGTTGCCGCCATCGACGAGCACGTCGCCGGCCGCCAGGCGATGCGCCAGCGCCTGCACCAGATCTTCGGTCGCATCGCCGGCCGGGACCATCAGCCAGACGACCCTCGGCGGAGCGAGCTTCGACACGAGTTCGTCGACCGACGCCGCCGCGACGAGCCCGTGCTCCGCGGCAAGGGTCTCGGTGCGCGTCGCGTCCCGGTTGTAGCCCACAACCTCGATCTCCTTGCGGCGCAGCCGGCGGGCCATGTTGCCGCCCATCCTGCCGAGCCCGATCATGCCCAGTTGCATCGTTTGCTCCTTAACAGACCGCCCGCTAGTCCATGGTGATGATGATCTTCCCGCGGGCGTGACCCTTCTCGGAGTACCGGATCGCCTCCGCGGTCTCGGCGAGCGGGTAGGTCCGGTCGATCACGGGCGTCACCTTGCCCGATGCCATCAGCCCGGCGAGCAGCGCCAGGTCTTCGGGCGTCTCGTGCGCGATAAAGAATGCGAGTTCCTGGCTTGCAAACGGCGCTTCGAGCTGCGCCATCACGGGCCTGGTCAGCGGCCCCAGCCAGTTGCCGGGCTGGCCGCCGACCATTACGAGTATGCCGTGCGGCGTCAATACGCGCCGGTTCGCCGACAGCGAGCGATTGCCGACGTTGTCCACAATCAGGTCGTAGTGCTCGCCGCCCTCCGTGTAATCGGCTTGCGTGTAGTCGATGACGTGATCGGCGCCGAGCGCGCGGACCATCTCCAGGTTGCGCGTGCTGCACACACCGGTCACCTCGGCGCCCATGGACTTCGCGATCTGCACTGCAAACGTGCCGACGCCGCCGGACGCGCCGTTGATGAGCACTTTCTGGCCAGCCTCGAGCCTGCCCTTGTCGCGCAACGCCTGCAGCGCCGTAACTGCCGCGACGGTGACGGAGGCCGCCTGTTCGAACGTGAGATTGTCGGGTTTGGGGACCACCGCCCAGTCGGCACCGACGGTTACGTACTCGGCAAATGCGCCCCAGCTGCTGCCGAACACGGCATCGCCCGGCCTGAAGCGCGTCACGTCCTTGCCGACGGCCTCCACCGTGCCGGCGAAGTCGACGCCAAGGCGCGGACTGTTCGGCGCACCGATGCCCGACATCAGCCGCATGAAATACGGCGACCCGCGCAGGAAATGCCAGTCCAGCGGATTCACGGCGGCGGCACGGACCCTGACCAGCAGCTCACCATCTCCGGGCACAGGCCTGGCGACTTGCGCAACTTCGAGGACGTCGGGCGAGCCGTAACAACTGTGGACCACCGCCTGCATCGTCGGCGTGCCCTCCGCTACCGCCGGCAGCGGTCCACACGCCGTGTCGTGACTGAGGACGAGGCCGAGCCCCGATACTGCAATCAGCAGGACGATCAGGATGCCGCCCGAGATCTTGTAACGCAGTTTCATCGATTCTCTTCCTTCAGGTGCTTCTGCTTTTCGGTCCAGCCTAACGCGTAGGTCATGACGTGGAATACCGCGCTTTGCTCGAGCACGCCGCCGACCAGCTGCGACCACGGTCCGATCGCATACAGCGCGACGTCCTCGCCGCCGTGCGTCTCGTCCTCGGACTTCGTACCGTCGAGATCGACCGAGACCGTCGCATACAGGGATTGATGTATCGCGTACAGCCCCGTCTCCGGCACGGGCCGCTCCCCACCCCCGACAGCGCCGGGGCCATTAACGTAACCGAGTGTCGAATAGGGCTTGCCGTCGGCTGCCAATGCCGGCTGCGGTTCGGGATGGCCGTGCCGGTCGTTGTTCGTTACCAGGCCCAGGATCGGATTGCCGCGGACCGGATAGCCGACGATCGCCATCGTGTGCGAATGATCGGCGGTCACCAGCACGAGCGTCTCGTCGAGGTCGACCTTCTCCAGCGCGACCTCGACGGCCCGGGCGAACTCCTCGGCCTCCGCCAGCGCATAGCCGGCCTTGCCGTCGTGATGGCCGTGATCGATACGGCCGCCCTCCACCATCAGGTAGTAGCCGTTGCCCTTCGCCGCCAGCAGATCGATAGCAATCGATGTCATTTGCGACAGCGTCGGCTCGGTGGAATCTGCCGGACGCTCCGTCATGTAGGTCATGTGATCGTCCGAGAACAGGCCGAACACCTGGTGTCCCGGCGGCACGCTCGCCAGCTCGGCGGCGCTGGAGACGAACACGCGGCCGGGGCCGCCGTCCAGCCAGTCCTTCACCAGGTCGTCATCCGGCGTCTTGCGCTCGCCGCCGACGGCCGCGCCGAAGAACTCGATCCGGCCGCCGCCGAGGACGACGTCCAGGCCATCACCGACGTCGAAATGCGCGAGCTGCCAGGCGATGTCACGACAACCGGCGTCCCAGTCGGCCGCCGACATGAAGCGGTCGCTCTCCCAGTCGCGTTCGGCCGAATGCGCGTACACGGTCGCCGGAGTCGCGTGCGTGATGCGCGTGGTCGTCACGACGCCTGTCGCCTTGCCGTTCTGCTCCGCAAGCTCACCCATCGACGCCAGCGGCAGGCGTAACGCGGCCCGGCAATCCTCGCGGTCTGCCTCCGGAGCGACATCGATCACGCCGGCCCGTGTCTTCACACCGGTCTCCATCGCGGTACCCGTGCCCGCCGAGTCGCCGACCTGTTGATTCGTGTTGTAGGTCTTGACGAGCGCCAGGTTCGGGAAAGTCTCGAACGGCAACACGTTCTCTTCGCCCGGTTGCCCCTTCAACTGGCCGTCATAGATACGGGCAGCGGTGACCGTAGAGACGCCCATCCCGTCGCCGATGAACAGGATCACGTTTTTCGCGGTATGTGTGTTCGGCGTAAGGTGCGCTCGCGACGCCAGGGACGCATCGAGTGCGGGAGCCGGCACGGCGCTCCTGGCGCAGGACGCGCCGGCGAGGGCGAGGGCGAGGAAGATTGCAGGAACCAGGTAAGAGACTTTCATGGACGCTCTCAGCGCTCCTGACCGGAAAGGATCGCTTCGAGCCGCACACGGTGAGCGGCCTTGTCGTAGTTGAACGACTTCGCCAGCTCGATGACCTCGTCATCGGAGAGTCCCTCGAAGAGCTTGCCGAACTCGTCAAGCAGCGCCTCCGAGATCAGGATGTGACGGACCAGCCGGCGAGCCTCGCGGTCCGCGCCGTTCGGGTACGGGTCGTAGTCCGGAAATTCCCGCGCCAGCATCTCGTAAATGGGGTCCATGACGCCCTGGATGCCCGTCTCCAGCGAGCCCCAGGCGTCCGCGCCGAGCCGCTGTTTCTTTTCCAGGATCGGCTCGATGCGTTGCATCCAGGCCGTCGTATCGGGCTGGTAGAGGATCGCCTGCAGGCCGAGGTCCCGGTACAGCCAGATGCACCAGCTCACGTCGTACTTGTCGTAGATCCTGAGCTGGTCCTTCAGCAGCCGATACCGCATCTCGTCCTTCTTTGCGTCGCCCGTGTAGACCGGGCCGAATTCTCCGACCCACACCGGCAGGTCGTGGCTGAACATGAACTCGCTCTTGCGCAGGAAATCCGACTCGACCGTTGCAGCGTCGTAGTTCCGGTCGCCGGTCACGCCCGGGTACGGCCCGCCGGTGATGAAGCCCGGTGTCGCGTAATCATGATTAGTGTAGACGACGTTCTCCCAGGTCGGGTCGAAGCCGTCGAAATCGCGGGCGTAGGTGTTGCCTTCGATGAACAGGATGTGGTCGGGATCCACTTTTCGGACGGCGTCCATGAGGCGACGGAACAGCGGCACGACCATCTCGCCGGTCGGGTCCGCCGGCTCGTTGATCAGGTCGTAGCCGGCAACCCACGGCTCGTCCCGGTAGTGGCTGGCGAGGGCCTGCCACAACACCACCGTCCGGTCCTGGAAGTCCTTGTGTTTCCAGAGCAGCGCCTTGTGCGTGGGGTTGTCGCTGTGCCAGTGCTGGTTCTGGTAGCCGGGCAGAGCGTGCAGGTCGATGATGGTATAGATGCCCTGTTCGGCGCACAGCCTGATGACGCGATCAAGATATTTGAATCCTGCCGGCTTGATCACACGGGGATTCATGTCGTCCTCGAACTGGCGGTAGTTGATCGGGATCCGCACCAGGTTCAGCCCCAGCGAGGCGATGTAGCGGGCGTCCTGCTCGGTGAAATAGTTCCGATAGAAAGTGTCGAAGAACAACTCGTACTTTTCCTGTCCGAGCGCCTTCAGCATGACGTCACGGAAGGCTTCTTCGTTGCCGGGGTAGCCGTCTATGAAATTCTCCATGTGCAGCATGCCGCCAAGACCGAAGCCCCGCAGGCGGACGATCTCACCCTTGCCGTTGACCAGCTTGTCGCCCTTCACGATGAGCAGCGCCTGCCGCGATGCCGAGGGTTGCTGTGCGGTCGCTACGCTGCAGGACACGAATAATGCGACTGCGGCGACGAACAACGTAAGGTACCGATGTGACGACTTCATGACGGACCGATGCCTCCCCTTGCCAGCGCGAATGAGTGGTTCAGACGATATCGAAATCGGCGCGGTAAGGAAATACGGCCCGGTTCAGTCCCGGTACGTCACTTTGGCCATCCCGTGTTGCGCATCGATGTCGATCACGACGTCGGCATAGGCCGGCATTGTCGCCAGCATATGACGCGTCAGGCGCTCGTAGTGGCGGATAAACCGGCGCAGCCCGGCGTCGGTCAGTCCGTCGGAGCTGCTCGAGCGTTCCCGGAGTTTCTGCTCCTGCAGTCCGCGCCATTCGAGCACCTTGTCGAACGACGGGATCCGCAGCATTACGAGCATGTCCAGACGATCGAACAGGCGGGCGTAATCGTTGCCGAGGTGTTCGTTGACCGCGCACCGCCACACGGCGCCGGTATCCTCGCCGGCCTCGAGCGCGTTGACCGGCTCTGCGAGCGCGGCCGCATCCTGCGGCCGTGCACCGACGCACCAGCCTTCGAACAGCACGACGTCGACCGGCGCCTCGACGCGCGGCCATTGCGGTTCCGGCAGACGATCGTCGCGGCCCTTGTCGAAGGCAGGCAAACCGACCGTCCGCGGCGGGCCACTCGCCGTCAGTGCGTCGAGCAGGCGTTCGCCGAGCCCGATATCGTGCGTGCCGGGCACTCCCCGCGTCGCGAACAGCGGGTGCACGTCGCGGGACAGTGCCTCGCGCTCCGCCCGGGTCAGGTAGATGTCGTCGATCGACAGACTGGCGGTCGCCAGCCCGGTCTCGCGACGCAACCAGTGCGAGAGGAACAGGGCCAGCGTTGACTTGCCGGAGCCCTGCGCGCCATTGATACCCACGATGACGGGACGGCCGCGGTCGCGACGCAAGGCGCGAATCCGCTCCGCCAGCGGCGCCACATACTCGACCGCGCTCCCGACATAGCTCTCCGGCAGGCGTTCGGCGCGCCGCAGCGATTCGATCCAACCCGGTGCGCCCTCGGGCATCGCTAACCCTGGTCCCGGATAAGTCCCTGTTCCTTCATCGCCCGGTGCACGCCGTCGTCGCGCAGCCAGCGCTCGTAGAAGGCGTTCAGGGCCCGGTATTCGGACAGGGGTTTGTCCTGTGCCCGCCCCCAGCGCAACATCGGAATCGCGTACGCATCGGCGATGCTGCGCCGGCTTCCCGCGATGTATTCCCGGTCCTCGAGATGCCGATCGAGATGCTCGTAATATTTGGCGACCAGCCGTTGCGCGGCGGCCTTTACTGCGGCCTCGTCCGCCTCCGAATCGCTGGTCGTATAGCGGCCGGGGTTGAAAAACGGAAAATACGCGGGGTGCAGGTCCCCTGTCAGGAAGGCCATCCACCGATTCAATTCGTAATTCGAATCGGGCGTACCATCGCCGCCGAGCGCGGCGTCCGGGAACGACTCGGCCTGCCAGTGTAAAATCGCGTCCGCCTGCGTGTAGATCCTGTCGCCGTGTTCGAGTGCCGGCACGACACCGAGCGGATTGACCTTCAGATACTCGGGATCGCCCTTCTCGATCCGTAACGCTTCGAACGGCTCACCAATCCAGTTGAACACGATGTGCGGCGCAAGTGCGCAGGAACCGGGGAAATAGTACAGTTTCATGAAATCCTCCTTGGTCGGTGACAGCTTACCGAGCTTCCTCCTGCTGTGGAAACACCGGGACCTGCCCTGCTCGTTTCAAATGGAGTCGCCCGCAAATGTTCCCGTTCCGTGACGACAACCCGCAGCTCAGGGTCCCGTACGTCGTCTTTGCCATCATCGCCCTCAACGTGCTGGTGTGGATCTTCGTGGAGGGGCTCGGCAGCGAACCGGCGCTCAGTCGCTCGATCTGCGTGCTCGGGCTCATCCCCGGCGAGGTGCTCGGTCACATCGACCTGACGAACCTGGACGTTCGGCGTCTGCCCTGCCCGGTGAACGAACAGGGCAGCTGGTTCACCGTGCTGAGCTCGATGTTCATGCACGGCGGCTGGATGCACATCATCGGCAACATGTGGTTCCTGTGGATCTTCGGCGACAACGTCGAGGACGCCATGGGCCGCGTGCGATTCGCGATCTTCTATCTGCTGTGCGGGTGCGCGGCCGCGGCCACGCAGATGCTGATGAGTCCCGGCTCGCCGATCCCGATGGTCGGTGCCTCGGGCGCCATCGGCGGCGTGATGGGCGCCTACATCGTGCTCTACCCGCGCGTGAACGTGCACATGCTGCTCATCCTCGGCTTCTACGTCACGACGATCGCCGTGCCGGCCATCTGGATGCTCGGCTACTGGATCCTTCTGCAGCTGATCAGCGGCCTGGCCTCGGCCGGCTCGGCCGGCGCCGGCGTCGCATTCTGGGCACACGTCGGCGGCTTCACGACGGGCGCCCTGCTTGTGTTCGTGTTCAAGAACGAGCGGCTGCTCGCCGGCCATCCGTACCGCGGCTGGAAAAAGCCGCGGCAGGGTTCGCGCGCGTGGCGGCGCATCGACAACGACAGGTGGCGTTGAACAGATAGTTGGCACATGGCGCAGCGAAGCGGGAATCCCGATGCGGCCCGTCCAGGGGTCAGTGCACCGGCCGGTATGGATTCGGTGGCAGAGACAGCTCGAATTTCTCTATCAGGGATTGTGCATCGCGAAGCCAGCTGCAAGTGGAACAGGTACAGATCGCTTCGTCATGGTCCAGATCGCCCAGGAACGATTCGACGAGCCGAACCCCGTAGCGTAGCGACGCGCTTATCGTGTAGGTTGGCTGACGCTCGAAATCCGAGAACTCGTACAGACAGGTGATCCAGTGGCATTCGCTGTTCAGATCACAGACGTTGCATCTTTGATTGGTCGCATCAAACACACCGACGTTCGGACAGCTCCGGTCCTCGATCGACTGTTGGATCAGGCACCTGGGAAGACCCAATGCCTCGATCATCTCTCGCCGCATGTCCGTCTCCCGAAGTCAGCTATTTGAGAAAACCTAGGTATTTCCGGAAAACCCGTCAATCGGGATTTATGCGTATTCCCGTTTGGAACGCTCTGATTGGCGTTCGGGGCCAATCGAGCGATCCTGCGTAAGGTACACAGGGACGTCTTCAAATCAGAGCAGGAGAGGTGAAGCGTCAGGTACAGGCCGGACGCTAAGCCGAAGGTACAAATGCAGGACACGAAGTACCTGTTTCAGCGGAAACGGATATGGTGGGTCAAGGTCGCGGTACCGCGGACCCTTCGAGATATACTCGGTTATGACCTGCGTCGTTCGCTGCAGACGGCGGATCTCGACGAGGCACGCCGGGCGCGGGAACCGGTGGTACGGGAATTCCGGGAGCAGATCACCGCAGCGCGAAAGCGGCAGGAGCCGACCAGGGCCTGCCGGACGCCGGCCGCGGCCGACGACGAGAATGGCTTCCCGATCCTGCGCCGCGAAGATTTTTCGGATGTGACCTTCCTGCTGGAAGTCGAGGCGCCGATGCTGGCGCGCGCGGCCAGGCCGGGACAATTCGTCATCGCAATCCTGCACGAACGCGGCGAACGTATCCCGCTGACCATCGCGGATTTCGACCGGAACAAGGGCACGATAACTCTCGTCATCCAGGCGGTCGGCAAGACCACCCGGGAGATGCAGGCACACTGCCGCAAAGGTACACACCTGCACGCGCTCGTGGGCCCGATGGGCCACGCCAGCGAACTCGGCGCGAACAAAGTCGTCCTGGTCGGCGGCGGCCTCGGCGTCGCCCCGATCTATCCCCAACTCCGCGAGTTCAAGGAGAACGGCGCCTACGTCATCGCTGTCGTCGGCTTCCGCAGCAAGGAGCTGGTCTTCTGGCGGGACCGGTTCGAGGCGTATTGCGACGAGCTGATCATCTGTACCGATGACGGTTCCGAGGGCCTCGCAGGACGCGTGACCGTGGGCCTGCAAAAAGCGCTCGAAGAACACGACGACATCGATCGCGTGATCGCCATCGGTCCGCCGATCATGATGAAAGTCTGCGCGGATGTCACCCGCCCCTTCGGGATCCGGACGATCGTCAGCATGAACCCGATCATGGTGGACGGCACCGGGATGTGCGGCGGCTGTCGAGTGACGGTTGGCAACGAGATCCGATTCGCCTGCGTCGATGGCCCCGAGTTTGACGCGCACCAGGTCGATTTCGATGACCTGATGCGCCGGCAACGACGCTTCCGCGGGGACGAGGAACGCGCGTTGCAGGACTGGGAGAGGGAAACTGCCTGATGGCCAAGCGGACGATACGCAATATCCCCGAGGACCGCGCCGAGATGCCGACGCAGGACCCACGGGTCCGTGCGCACAACTTCGACGAGGTTGCGCTCGGCTTCGACCTCGACAACGCATTGCTCGAATCCGAGCGCTGTCTGTTTTGCCCGAAACCCAAGTGCGTCGCGGCATGCCCGGTGAACATCGATATACCGGGCTTCATCGGCAAGATCGGCGACAAGGACTATCGCGGCGCCTACGACATTCTCACCGAATCGACCCTGCTGCCGGCGATATGCGGCCGAGTCTGTCCTCAGGAAGATCAATGCGAAGGCGTCTGCCCGGTCGGGGCGAAATTCGAACCCGTCGCCATCGGGCGTCTCGAACGCTGGATCGGTGACATGGCGATCAGGGAAGGCTGGCGCAACATACCGCCGATCGAGCCGAACGGATACAAGATAGGCATCGTCGGTTCCGGCCCAGCCGGGATGGCCTGCGCAGCCGATATGGCGAAGGCCGGTTGCGACGTGACGATCTACGAGGCACTGCATGAGGCAGGCGGCGTCCTGCGCTACGGCATCCCCGAATTCCGTCTGCCGAACGAAGTGCTCGATGCGGAGCTCGAGAATCTCAGAGCGCTAGGGGTCAGGATCGAATGCAACACGCTCGTCGGCCGCCTGTTTACTATCGAACAGATGCTCGACGAACTCGGCTTCGATGCCGTATTCATCGGCACGGGCGCCGGCTATCCGAGTTTCATGGGTATTGAGGGCGAGTCGCTGAACGGAGTGATGTCGGCAAACGAACTGCTGACGCGCTGCAATCTGATGGGCGCGACGCAATTCCCGAGTTACGACACACCGCTGGGTCTCGGCAACCGGGTCGCCGTAATCGGCTCCGGCAATACGGCCATGGACGCGCTGCGCGTGTCGCTGCGCGCCGGAGCCGAAGAAGTGTATTGCCTGTACCGGCGCACGCGAAACGAAAGTCCGGCGCGCAAGGAAGAACTCGAGCATGCCGAGGAAGAGGGAATCCGCTTCGAATGGCTGACCGCGCCGGTCGAAATCCTGGACGACGGCGACGGCAACGTCCGAGCCTTGCGGTGCCGGCGCATGGAACTCGGCGAACCCGACGCTTCGGGACGCCGGCGGCCGGTACCGGTGGAAGGCAGTGACTACGAGTTCGACGTCGACACCGTCGTTTACGCGATCGGGACGAACGCCAATCCGATCATCGGCCAGACCTCGAAGATCAGGCTGAACAAGTGGGGCTATATCGAGACCAACGACAGGCTCGAGACTTCGATGGCCGGCGTGTTCGCCGGCGGCGACATCGTGACAGGCGCCGCGACGGTCATCCTCGCGATGGGTACCGGCCGCGAGGCAGCAAGGAATATGAAGGCCTGGCTCGGTATCCGGGATCCAGACGCGATCTACAGGATGTCCGAGACAGATTCCGAGAGAACCATCTTCGGCATCCAGCCCGAGGAACACAAGCACGTGCGCATACGCGCGGCATGAGGTACCGAACATGGCGGTAGCAGGAAGGAAACGGGCAACGAGGCCAGTCAGCAAGCCGGCCGTCGAGATCGACGAGCACATCGTCGAGATCGTCAGCGACTCCGGCGAAGGTGCGCAGAAGTGCGGCCAGTCCTTCGGCGCCATCGCGGCCCGGCTGGGTTACGGTATCTGGACGGTCGAGATCATCCCGGCCGAGATCCAACCGCCGGCGCGCAGCATCGACGGGGCCAGCGGCAACCGCGTACGCGTCGCCAGCCGACGAATAACCAACGGCGGCGACAAGGCCAATCTGGTCGTCGCGTTCAACGAACAGGTTCTGCTGGGCAGGCTGGGTGCAGACGAACTCGAGCCCGGCGCAACGATACTCCTCGAGGGCAAATGGCGCGATGACGACGACCCGGAGGTCGCGACCTCGTACCTGCGCGTCTACGACGAGCTGATCGAGCGCGGTTTCGACGCGCGCGAGGTGCCGATGGAGACCGAATGTCTCAAGATCGTGTCGGACCCGCGCCGCGGCAAGAACATGTTCGTTCTCGGCATGCTGTGCAGCATCTACAGCCTCGACGTCGACGCCGCGCACGAACAGATCCGCTTCGTGTTCGGCAAGAAAGGCGACCTGGTCGTCGCGGCCAACGACAAGCTCTTCGATGCGGGGTTCGCCTGGGCCGAGGAAAACCTCGACATCAAGTACAAGATCCAGGCGACGCCACCCGTCGAGCCGAACATCGTCGTCAACGGCAACACGTCCCTGGCGCTGGGGATCATGGCATCGGGTATGGAGATCTGCGCCATGTACCCGATAACCCCCGCTACTTCGGTGTCGCACTATCTGAGCGACGTATTCGAAAGGGTCGGCGGCGTCGTGCACCAGGCCGAGGACGAGATCGCCGCGGCGGCATTTGCCGTGGGCGCCTCTTACGCGGGCAAATGCGCCGTCACCATCACGTCGGGACCGGGGTATTCGCTGAAGCAGGAGGTGCTCGGTCTCGCCACGATGGCCGAGATCCCCCTCGTCGTCATCGACGTGCAGCGGGGCGGACCGTCGACAGGCCAGCCGACCAAGGCGGAACAAGGAGACTTGCTGACCGCCTGCTTCGGCAGTCATGGCGACGCACCCAAGGTGGTCATGGCGGCGAGCGACATCGAGGACTGTTTCTACTCCGTGATTACCGCGCGGCGCATTGCCGAGACATTCAACACGGTCGTCGTGCTGCTGTCGGACGCGAGCCTCGCAACGGCGCAACAACCTTTCCCGCGCCCCGAGTTCTGCGAGCAATGGCTGGCGCCCCCGGTTGACCAGAGTCCGGTGGAGAAAGGCCACCTCCCCTACGACTGGGACCCCCGCACGGGAGAGCGCCAGCGCGTCATTCCCGGTCAGCCGAACGGCATGCACACGCTGACGGGCCTCGCACACGATCGGCGCAGCTGCGTGGCCTACAACCTCGAGCTCAACAAGGAAGGCATCCGCCACCGCAGCCTCAAGCTCGCCGCTCTGCAAAAGACGATCAGGACGCCTGCCGTCAACGGCGATGACAGCGGCGAATTGCTCGTGGTCGGCTGGGGCAGTACGCGCGGCGCGATCGAGGAAGGCGTGCAACGGGTTCGTGCCGACGGCTACAGCGTATCGTCGATGCACATCCGGATACTGCAGCCGCTCGCTTCCGGCATCCGGGAGATCCTGCGGCGCTTCGACAAGGTGCTCGTGGTCGAGAACAATTGGGCCGATTCGTTCGAAGACGAACTGATAGACGAGGACAACCGGCGGTACTCGAATCTGGGCTGGCTGCTCAGGGCACGCTGCCTGGTCGACGTGGACTGCTGGGGCGAGGTCGGCGAACAGCCGATCAAGCCCGGCACGGTGGAACGCGTGATACGCGAGAGGTTGAGCCGATGACGACCCATGCTTCGGAAGTCCTGCGGCGTTCGAGCGAAATCGAGCGCAGGCTGGAGGAATACGCCGGGCGGATACCCCGCTGGTGTACGGGTTGCGGCGACAACGCCATCCTCACTGCGGTACAGAAGGTATGCCGCGCAGAGAAACTGCCGCCGGAGAAGATCGTGTTCGTGTCGGGTATCGGCTGCTCGAGCCGTCTTCCGCACTACATGGGCAGTTACGGTTTCCACGGCCTGCACGGCCGCGCGCTGCCCGTCGCGGAGGGCATCAAGATGCGCCGGCCCGACCTGCACGTGTTCGTCAACACGGGTGACGGCGATTGCTGCAGCATCGGTGCCGCGCACTGGGTGCACGCGACGCGTTACAACATGAACATGACCGTGATGATGCACGACAACAACATCTACGGCCTCACCAAGAAACAGGCGTCGCCGACGACGCCGCTCGGCACTCGCACCAACACGACGCCGCGCGGTTCCGTGCTGCCGCCGTTCGACCCACTGCAGGCGACACTGGGCATGTCGAATCTGTCGTTCGTCGCGCAGGCCGCAGACTGGATTCCGGATCTCTTGTTCCAGATTATCCACGAAGGCTTCAAGCACCGCGGCTTCTCGTTCATTCGAATCCTCCAGCGTTGTCCCGAGTTTCAGCCGAACCGGTGGGAGCCGTGCATCCACGATCCGGACAAACTCAAGATACTGGTCCATGAAGACGGGGTGCAGCTGTCGCCGGCGCTGGCCCGCGTCTACAAGAATCAGATCGAACACGACCCTGCCGACCTCGTCGATGCGCGCCGCATCGTCGGGACCAGCGAAAGGATTCCAGTCGGCATCATCTACCGCAATCGGGACGTCCCGTGTTACGAGGATCTGCGTCGGCCGGAACGAATGTTTACCCCGGAACTCGTCAGGCGAGGCCTCTACGAGGAATTCGACAAGTTTACGATCTGGCCGCGGGAGCGAACATGAGCGTCCGCAAGCAGGACATAGTCGACTTCCAGCTCACCGGAAGGCACCGCGAGGCTCCCGACGAAAGCCCGGCCGATGCCTGCCCCGCGCTGCTGGCGCCATACCGCGACCTCGAATCGCTGCGCTACGATTTTCCGCTGATTCTGCTCGAGAGTGCAGAAACACAGGCATACGTGGATTCGCTGACCGCGATCATCAACCGGCTGCTGCGCGAGATTGCGCCCGAGGGCAATGCCGGGACGCTGCTGCGACAACACGTACTGCGGCTGGAGACCCGCATGCGGGCCCTCGCCTCGGACGGTATCTCACTGCAAGAACTCTGGCAGCAGGCAGAACGGTCGCTCCTGGAGGAATGCGGCGAGAACGAGACCGAGCTGCTGGGCAACAGCATCGCGACCGCACGATTCGCATTGCGTGTTGGCGGCACGGTGGTCGACTGCGATGATCGTCTGCCGGCGCGCCTGTTCCGGCACGCCTGGGATAAAGTCGAAGCACAGCGCGCTCGCGTCTCGCTGGAACGCATCGAGACGCTGATCATCAGACTGCGCGACATGCTCAAGGTCGATGACCTCAAGAAGAGCGGTTCGCGGACCCCGCAGAAACTCCGCATGACGCTGGGACGGCGTTACCGCGAGGCCTTCGATTTCGAACTGATGTCGGAGATTCTCGAGGGTTCGACCCCGCACAATCGCCTGCCGCCGGCACGCCGCGCAAGGATCGCGGATGCGCTCTCCGTACTCGAGAGCCAGAAGTTCTTCGCGTTGTTCGAAACGACGCGCGACCGTTCGCATTACGGGTTCGTATTCAATCACCTGACTTCTGCGCTCAAGTCCTACGACGAGCGCCTGCCGGCGATGGCCGAGGTCGTCAGGGCGATCGAGATCGCCGATCTCGAGCTCGACAACGCGTATCAGGACGACCGGCACGCAGCCTATTTCGCGGGCTTCGGCGCCCAGGCGCTGTCTCCCGAAGACCTGGCGATGTTCCCGTCCTATCTCGTATGCCTGAACGAGAGCGAATGCAACACGCGCGACACGGCGAGACTGATGCAGATCGTTTCGCGCGAACTGCCGATGAAAGTCCTCGTTCAGGTGAACGACGCACTCGGCGAACCGTCTCCGATCGACGGCTACCCCCATCAGGGCTCTTACGTGCAGCAGCTGGCGCACACATTCCTCGCCGGCAATGCCTTCGTGGTCCAGTCGCCGGCCTCAAACCTGTATCGGCAGGCCGGGCAGATTCGGCGCGGGTTCGAATACGACGGGCCGGCGATCTTCAGTGTGTTCGTTCCGAAGAGCGGCACGACGGCCCTGCCGCCGTATCTCGTCGCCGCAGCGGCCATGGAATCTCGCGTATTCCCGGCATTCAGCTACGATCCGGCGGCTGGCGCCGGTCTGGCCGATCGTTTCGACATCGACGGCAACCCCGACGTCGAGTCCGACTGGCCCGTTCGTGAGTTGCGCTACGAAGACAAGGACCTGCAGGCCATCACCGAAGGCTGCGCCTTCTCGCACGCCGATTTCGCCGTCACGGACGGCCGCTACGCCGGCCATTTCGCCGGTGTGGCGCAGGAAGACTGGGATGACGGGATGGTGCCGCTCATCGACTATCTCGACCTGAGTGCTCGCGACACGGTGGACAAAGCGCCCTACGTCTGCGCCGTCGACGCAGAGAACCGGCTGTGGCGGATGATCGTCGACGACAATCTCGTGCGTATCGTGCGGCGCTGCCGGGACCGTTGGCACTCCCTGCAGGAACTGGGCGGCGTACACAATTCCTATGCAGCCGCGGCACGCGAGCAGGCACGCGCTGAATACCACGACGCTACGACCCGGCCACCGGACAACAGCGCCGCCGACGCGGGCGAGGCCATTGAAAAACTGGCCGAATCGCCGCCGGCTACTCCCGCCATTGAAGCCGAAACCGAATCCGAAACGAGTGACGATCCGTGGATCGAGACACCGCGCTGCACCACCTGCGACGAATGCACAAATCGCAATCCGCGCATGTTCGCCTACGACGACAACAAGCAGGCATACATCAGGGATCCGGACGCCGGAACTTTCCGGGAGCTGGTCGAGGCCGCCGAGACCTGTCAGGTCTCGATCATCCATCCGGGCAAGCCGCGCAATCCGGAAGAGCCGGACCTGGCCGACCTCATCAAACGAGCCGAGCCGTTCAACGCCTGAGATACCATTGTGCCGCCGGGCGAAACTCCCGGTGACCCGGGTGGTCTCATTCAAGCGGGGCGAACGGTTTCACGCGGGACGGGGTATGCACTCTGATTGTCGACCAAAGCGGCTCTTGCTCGCTTCATACGCTGCGCTCTTGTCCGCAGGGATTTGCGTCGGCTACCCGGCCGAAGCCGCAAACAACCCGGGCAAGACGGCAGCGCCGACGGTTGCGCCGGCGACCCCGCCCAGCCCCGGGCTCATGCCGGAGACCTTGCGATCCGAGATCCACGACGTCGTCATCGTGCCGGGGACTGCACAGACGGATCAACAGCTGACCGGCAGCTACGGGAAGGCCCAGCCCGGAGCGACCGGAGGCATGGTCCAGGGGTCCAGGCTCGGCTTTCCCTCGGTGGGCGTGGGCAACGCAACCGTCGGGATTTCGATCCCCGAGCTGATCCTGCCCGGGATGCTGGCGGGCAGCCTGTTCGGCACAGCCAAGCAGGAATTGCAGGATTTTCGCGATGCGCTCGCCAAGGACCTCGCGAACGCCAAAGACCAACCGCTGACCAACTCCCGGCTTGCATTGCACGTCTACCAGGAATTACGCGGCTCGCCGGACGTCCAGTCTCACCTCTTCGCCCCGACCGTGGAGATCCCCAAAGACACGGACGCCGTCCTGTTCGTCAACATCAACGACGTGACCATCGACGTCGATGGTGACGACGCCGTGCTGAAGACGACCGCGGAAATCTCCCTGCGCAGTCAGAGCGACGGGACGACACTCTACAGGAAGTGGTTCTACTACCAGGACAAGGACTCGCTCGGCAACTGGACGGCGGACGACAACGCGCTCTGGCGCGACTACACGAACTTCGCCCTCGATTACCTCGGCCGTGCGATCGCGTTCGACCTGTTCACCGGTGTGGACCTGCCCCAGCAGCTGCAACCCGTGCAAACGGACACGCTTGTGGTGGGCCGCAACGACGTCTGGGAAGACAGCAGCAAATCCAGGGCCCCGACGCTTGCGTGGAAACTGACCCTGCCGGAAAACAACACGGACTATCCGTGGGCTGACAGTATCGACGAGTCGAAGATCACCTACGATCTCGAGATCTTCGACAACCATCATCCGGTTTACGGGCAGCAGGGCATCGCGGACCCGTCACACCGGCTCGGCTACGGGCTCGATGCGTGCAAGACCTATCGGTGGAGCGTAAGGCCGGCCTATCACGTCAACGGAGACATCAAGTACGGGCAATGGATGCGGTCGCCGCCGGAGTCCGGCACGGGAACCGGAAGTGCCAATGAGGGCAAGAAAGCATCCGCAGCCCCCGCGCTCATTCAGTATTTCCCGACGCTCAAGATCGATTGCCACGCCAGGTAGGGCCCGGCATCCCTCGTCGCCCTGCTAGGTACATCCCAGAATTGACGCAGTAGCCACGCCGGCGGATAAAAGACGGGAACAAAAGTAATCTGGCCCAAGCATCCCGAGCCGGGCGATCGAGGGATACGGTGACAACGGGCGCAGGGCGATACCGACCCGAAACCAGTCTGCTCTGGCTGGCCGGATTGCTGCTTCTGCTCGGAGCGATCGTCTACGCCGTCGATCGCGGCGGAAATGTCTACTTCCTCCCGGATTCGCTGACACACGGCGAAGTAAATCCCGTCTTAGGATCACTCGGCGAGCATTTACCGAGTCTGGTTCACACGCTGGCATTCATAGCGATCACGACCGCCGTGTTGTGGCCCTGGCCGCGGTTACTGCCCGTTACCTGTCTCTCCTGGCTGGCGATCGAATGCGCTTTCGAGTTGGGCCAGATCGATGCGATCGGTGATCGCATCGCGGCCGGCACACCGGCATGGGTGCACGGCGTTCCCGTCCTGGAGGAGATTCCCGATTTCTTTGCCCAGGGTACTTACGATCCGCTCGATGTCCTCGCGATCGGGCTCGGTGCGATCGTTGCGTACCTGGGCCTTCGTTGGATACAAAAAGGAGCAATCTGATGTCGCAGTCAAGTGAAAGCAGCTTTCCCTCGCGCATCCTGCTGCTCGTCCCGGTCGCAGTCCTCGGGGTCTTGTCGATCATTGCTACGGGCGGCGGAGGCGGCGGTGACAATGGCGGCGGCGGCAACGGCAATGGCAACGGCGAAGTGCCACCGACCATCCTGACTTCCTACAACTTCGAAATCGGTTCGGTCGTGCCACAGTCGCAGGGCGGCCTCGAAGTAGAAGCGAATGAGTTCACAGTCACGGTCGACTTCGGCGATACGATTCTCGGCAGTGTGAATCTGGATGTGGGCACGAATAACCAGGTGACCTTCCTGTCCTACGTCGTGTACGAGGGGTCGGATTTCTCGATCACCGTGAGCCGGACACAGACCGTACTCGACGGCACCTTCACGGTCGAAATGACCGCGGACCTCAATGCCGACCTTGACGCCGAACCGACCAGCGGCACATTCGAGGTCGTGGCGGGCGATGAAACGGCCACGGTCAACGTCGTCGCCAATGGTGTCGAGCTCAGTCTCAACGGCGGAGCCGCCACGTTCTATACGTGGGATGACTATGACAACATTCTCGGCGATCCGATGGCCGAAGCGTGGCAACAGCGAGCTGCCCTGGCCGGGGGTGCAATGCAGTTTATCTTCGAGCAGATGTTCGCGGTTGCCGACCGGCTGGACGAACTGGAGGCATCCGTTGAAGGGCCCATCGCCACAAGTTGTGACATGTTCGACGGCACACCGCCGGATGGCGTATTGGGACAGGGCGAAAATGTCCTGACGTGGCTTGGCGCCACCAGTGCGGATTCCATGCTCGGCTCAATATTCGATTGGGAGTTCACGGATTGCTGGACGTCCGACAACGATCAACTGGCCAACGGGCTGATTCAATTCCAGAACTACATCGAAGAAGTGAACGCCAGCAATGTTCTCGTTCGCATCGGGTTCGGTCCCACGGCAGATATGGACGGTGGCATCGTGTTCGTTGGTTGGACACTGTCGGACACCTCGGACGATCAAGGCGTTTACACGATAGACCATTCCGGTGATCTGACGATCAGCGGCGGATTCTCGTTAATGTTCGAAGCGATGTAGCGGGACTGGCCGTTACCAGATGCTGCGGAGCCTCGTGACCTTTCCGCCGAGCAGGGTCACGGCGCCCCCCTCTCCTTCGATGGCGATACGATCGAAGGGCATTGTCGGAAAAAACGTATCGGTCAGTACCGTCGCGCCGGAGTCGGCGAACAGTTCCACCGAGGCCACGTCGAAGTACAGGTCGAGCCGGACGACGTCGTCGTCGCTCTCCCTCGGAGCTTTGTGGACGCGGTCTGCGAAATGTTCGGCGAACGAGTGGTCGCCCGCCTGCCTTCGGTCGCTGTAGAACGCGTTGGCTTCGCCATCGAACCCGATCCGGTAACGTTCGCCCCGCTCGTTCGACAACACCACACCGACTCGTCCCGGCTTCCCGTGTTCGATCCGGAACTCCAATGCCACCCTCGACGTCGACACCGGGAAAGCGATGCGCCGGCTCAGGTCGACCGATCCCTCGAGCTTCATGGCCGGAATGGGCACCGATTCGGTTTCGAGTTTCTCCAGCTCCCTGACCGGCGTCGAGTACACACGATAGCCCGAACCGGTGGCATGCAGCGCCAGGGTCCTGGGCAAGGTCATTGCACTGCGCCAGGGTTGTGTCGGTACCGCCTGCGCATAGTCCCAGTTGCTCATCCAGCCGATGAAGATCCGACGGCCGTCTTCGGACGGAATGTCCGACCAGGTGACGCCGGCGTAGTCATCCATACCCCAATCGAGCCACACCGCCGGTTGTATCTTCAGGGTCGCAGCGAAGGACGGATCCAGCCGGAAGCTCCTGCCGTCGAAGTCACCGACAAAGTACTGCGTTCCCGAACCGCCCTGGGGCCCTCCGGGATTGAGGTTCAGCAGCAGCACCCACTTCGTCTCGCCGGTGCCGGACACGGCCAGGGGAAACAGATCCGGACATTCCCAGGTTCCGCCGTGAGCCCCCCGATCGGCGCCGAACGAACTCAGGTACCGCCATTTCTTCAGATCTTTCGACGCCCGGAATTCGACATGATCCGAGACCGACAACGTCATGATCCAGCGCGACGTCGGCTCGTGCCAGAAGACGTTCGGGTCGCGAAAGTCCTTCGCTCTTTTGACGTTCGGCAGGACCGGGTTGCCATCGTACTTGGTCCAGGTCCTGCCACGGTCGTTGCTCCAGGCGATCGCCTGGTATTCGTGATCGTTCGTCCCGGCGCTGGCGCGCACCGGATCGTGATACGTGAATATGGCGACCAGCGGCGGCTCGCCGTCCTTGCCGAAGCCACTGGTATCGCGCCAGTCCACGACCGCGCTGCCCGAGAAGATGTAGCCGAGCTTGTCAGGATAGAGCGCAATCGGCAGATGCTGCCACGTCACCAGATCCCGGCTGACCGCGTGGCCCCAGTGCATCGGGCCCCAGACCGTGTCGTCCGGGTAGTATTGATAAAAGAGGTGATATTCGCCCTCGTAGTACACCATGCCGTTGGGATCGTTCATCCACATGGACGGCGGCGTGAAATGAAATCGCGGGCGGTGCGGCTCGCGATACGTGGCGACCGGCGAGTCACCATCACTGTGCGCCCAGACACCGTCGAAAGCAGATAACAGGAGTATCGCCACGCCGACTATCCGCATGAACTGAATACCTGTACAGGACACTTGTCGGTCGCATTCGTGCACAATCCGAAGCATAACAAGGACGCAGACTTTTGGAGCGCTCGATGAGAGGGAGGATCGTCTACTGGTCAGTTACGGTCGCGGTCGCCGGCTTCCTGTTCGGCTTCGACACGGCCGTCATTTCCGGCGCCGACCAGCCTCTGCAGGCCCTGTGGCACACCAGCAACCTGTTTCACGGCTTCTTCGTGATGTCGTCCGCACTCTGGGGCACCGTCGCGGGCGCCCTGTTCGGCAACTGGCCTTGCGAGCGGTACGGCCGCAAGAAGGTCCTGATCGGCATCGGTGTTCTCTATTTCGTCTCCGCCGTGGGTTCCGCGCTGGCCCCCGATCCGTACAGCTTCTCGGTCTGGCGCCTGGTCGGCGGGCTCGGTGTGGGCGTGTCCTCGATCGTGGTGCCGGCGTACATCTCCGAAATCGCACCCCCGGCCATACGCGGACGCCTCGTCGCGCTGTACCAGTTCCAGCTCGTGTTCGGCATCCTGGTGGCGTACGCATCGAATTTTGCGCTGGCGAGTCTGTTCGGCCTCGACTGGCGATGGATGCTGGGTGCCGAAGCCATCCCGGCGTTCGTGTACCTCCTGCTGGTCACGCGCGTGCCCGAAAGTCCGCGCTGGCTCCTGTCGCGCAAGGGAGATGAGGCGGAGAGCCGGCGCATCCTCGGCATGATCGATCCGGATGTCGTGGACCGGACGATCATGGAGATCCGCCATGCGGATCGGGAGTTCACCGACGACAGCCTGTTCCGCCGTGCCTATTTCCGGCCGATGCTGTTCGCTTTCCTCGTCGCCGCCTTCAACCAGCTCTCCGGCATCAATTTCATCATCTATTTCGCCCCGCGTATCTTCGGCCTCGCCGGGCTCGACAGCGGTTCGGCGCTGTTGTCCACGGCAGGCATCGGCGTGGTCAACCTCGTGCTGACGATGCTCGGCATGTGGCTGATCGACAAGGCAGGACGCAAGACGTTGCTCCTGATCGGCTCGATCGGCTACATCGTTTCGCTCGCCGCGATCACCTGGGCATTCCAGAGCGGGACCGGCGGCACCCTCGTCGTGCTGTTCGTATTCGCCTTTATTTCTTCACATGCCGTCGGCCAGGGCGCAGTCATCTGGGTTTTCATCGCCGAGATCTTCCCCAACAGGGTTCGCACCAAGGGCCAGTCACTGGGCTGCGGTACACACTGGGTGTTCGCCGCGATTATCACCTTACTCATGCCCTACCTGCTCGGCCGCTTCGATGCCGCGACCATCTTCGGCTTCTTCACGGGGATGATGGTGTTGCAATTGCTGTTCGTCTTGTTCCTGATGCCGGAGACCAAAGGACGCAGCCTCGAATTCCTGGCCGAGCACCTGTCGAAGCACAAACACGCGAGCTTCGACGAGTCGTCGCAAGCCCGGCAGTAGTCAGTCCCCGGTCAGCGCCGAGACCGACGCTTCCGGGATGTCGGGATTGCCTCCCGCGCTCGTCGCCACCAGCGCTCCGATCGCTGCCGCGCGCCGGAGTGCGTCCCCGGGCTCGCCGCCGCACAGCATCTTCGATAGCCAGGTGCCGAGGAATGCATCTCCGCAGCCCACCGTATCGACCACCTCCACGGCGAATGCGCGCTGGCGATAGACCTCGTCCCGGTGGAGCAAGAGGGCGCCGTCGCCGCCCAGGGTCACGCAAAGCGATTCGAACCCATATCGGTCGCGGAGCTCGCGCGCCGCGGATTCGATCGATGCAAACGGCCGATGCCAGCTCGATATCAGTTCCAGCTCGGATTCGTTGAGCTTGACCCAATCGGACGTCCGCAGGAGCGTCTCGATCAATGGCCGATCGATAAATGGCGGTCGCAGGTTGACGTCGAAGACCTTAAGACGCGCGACCTCCATCAGGCGCAGCAGCGACGCGCGTGAATGCTCGTTCCGCGCCGCGAGCGAGCCGAACACCAGCGTGTCGGGTGTCTGCCCGGATTCCTCGAGATATTGCCGCGCGTCGATGAAGTCCCACGCGACGGGTTCCCGGATGTCGAACCGCGCGGCACTGGGGTCGGACGTATCGACCTGCACCGTGCCCGTCGGCCAACGCTCGTCGACCTGTATCGAGCCGGTCGGAAGACCGTGACCTCTCAGGAAGCCGAGGAGTTCGTCGCCGAGTGCATCGTTCCCGACGCGGCTCAACAGTTCGGCGTTGAGGCCGTGACTGCGCAGGCGCAGCGCAACGTTCATCGGCGCGCCGCCCGGCACTCGCCTGCCCTGCACGATGTCCCAGAGCGCCTCGCCGAAACACAACACTGAATGATCTTGCGCCAACCGAATCTTCCGCCGACCGCAGCTCGCCGTCACTTCGTCAGGCGAAAGATCCTGACGTCGCGCGCGGCGATCTCGAGGTCCATCGGTTGGCTCGTATCCCCCGCCGGCTCGCCGGTCCACAGGTCGACGATGCGGTAGGTCGAGGCAGAAAAATCCGGATGCCATTGCACGAGATCGTCGCCGAGTCCCGCCGTGCCGAAATCGAAACGTTCGTCGATTGGCGTATTGCCCCGATTCAGGAACGCGAGCGCGAAGTCGCCGCTTTCGAGCACCTTCACCCAGATCTCGAGCTCACCGGTTTTCAGGAACGGGAACCCCTGGACGCCACGCGGATCCTGGTTGACCGCGATCACGCCCTTGTTCTTCAGCACCGCGAGAATGGCCGGATCGAGATGGCGAACGTCGGTGCCGATGATCAGCGGCGCCGCGAGCATGGCCCACATCGCGAAATGCGCCCGGTTCTCGTTCGGCGTGGGGAGATTGCCGACCTCCATCATGTCGGGATCGTTCCAGTGCCCCGGGCCGGAATAACGGCGCAGACCAGCCTGCATATCGAGGATCGGCAGGATGCCGTTCGACTTCCAGGCACCGTGGTTCACCACGCAGTCCCAGCAGTTCGTGATGTCGCCGGTCGTACGCCAGAGATGCCCGACGTCGCCGGCCCATTCCCAGGGCTTGCTGTCGCCCCACTCGCAGATCGAGAACACGATGGGCCGGCCCGCGGCCGCAAGTGCGTCGCGCATCGTCGTGTAGGCCTCGACGGGATTGCGCTTCGCCGCGCCCTCCCCAGTGTTACACCAGTCGTACTTGAGATAATCGACACCCCAGCGTGCGTAGGTCCGCGCGTCCTGGAATTCGTAGCCCTGGCTGCCGGGCTTGCCGCCGCAGGTCTTGCGGCCGGCGTCTGAGTAGATACCCAGCCTCAGGCCCCGGGCGTGGACGTAATTCGCCAGCGCCTTGATACCGGAAGGGAAGCGCTGCTCGTCGGCGTGGATGAAACCATCGGCGTCGCGTTCGCCGTGCCAGCAATCGTCGATGTTGACGTAGATGTAGCCGGCGTCGCGCAGGCCGGTATTCACCAGCGCATCGGCCGTTTCCCGGATCAATTCCTCGTCGATGTCGCAGCCGAAATGATTCCAGCTATTCCAGCCCATCGGCGGCGTCAGGGCCAGGCCGTCAGCTTTCTGTGCCTGGGCGACGCCGACGAGAAGGATCAACAAGGCAATTGCGGTTGTGACTCGCCACATCATGGCTGCCCATAATAAAGGAAAAGCCGCCAGCGCATGCGCATCGGCCGCTCCGGATCAGTCCGGTGGCCTGGATGCCATCTCCTGGCGGATCTCCGCCACTCTGCCGAGCAACTGCCGCCCCCATTCCTCGCGCAGCTCCCTGAACCTGGCGACATACTCGGGGTTGTCGTGATTCGCGACGTCGATTCGGTACAGGCCGGCAATTTCCACCATGGATCGGCGGTCCAGATCCTCGAATGCGGCGGCGAGCTTCACGGCCAGCTCGTGCGGGTAGCCGAGCGCCTCGAGCGCCGAGCGGCCGGCGCGGATGGCGCTGTCGTAGGTTTCACGGATGATGTCGCGGCAGCCGACCGACCACAGCTCGAAGGTATGGTTGCGATCCCAGGCCCGGGCCACCACACGCACGTGCGGATAGTTTTCGACTACGTAGCGGGCCAGTTCGGTGATCTGCTCCCTGCCGTCGATTGCGATGATGAAGAGTTTCGCCTTGTCGATACCGGCCGCGTGCAACATGTCCGGTCGCGTCGCATCGCCGTAATAAGCCTGCACGCCGAACCTGCGCAGGATCTCCAGCTGAGTCGCGCTGTAGTCTATCGCGGTCGTTTCGTACCCCATGCCGCGCAGCATGCGATTGATGATGCCGCCGAATCGGCCGTGGCCGGCGATGATGATGTCGCTGTGCTTGTCGATCTTGTCCGCCTCTCTCTGTTGCCGGGACGCGAATCGCGGAGCGATAACGCGGTCGTAGACGATAAACAGGATTGGCGTCAGGAGCATCGACAGGGCCACGACGAGCAGCAGCTGATCGGCGAGTGCCGCAGGCAGGACGCCATTCGTCACGGAGAAAGCCAGTAACACGAAGCCGAACTCGCCTGCCTGTGCCAATGCGATGGCGAGCAGCCAGCGATCCGATCCCCGCAATCCGAACACTCTGCCGAGCAGCAGCAGCACGAGTATCTTCAGACCGATCAGCGCCAGCGTGGCAATCAGGATCACTTGCAGATTGTCGGCCAGCAGGCCGAAGTTGACGCCGGCGCCGACCGTCATGAAAAACAGCCCGAGCAACAAACCCCGGAACGGATCGATGTCGGATCGGAGCTCGTGGCGATACGGGCTGTTCGCCAGTGCGACGCCGGCGATGAAGGTGCCGAGCGCCGGCGACAGGCCGACGAGCAGCATCAGCAGCGCGATTCCCACGACGACCATCAGTGCCGCCGCCGTAAACAGCTCGCGCAGACGCGCCACGGCGATGAAATCGAACATCGGTTCCGTCAGCCGGCTGCCGCCCACGACGACCGCGACGATCGCGCCGATCGTGACCAGCGTCGCCTGCCAGGCCTCCAGCCCCGCGACGAGGCTCAGCGAACCGTGTGCCGCCGCGCCTGCAGTCGGCGTCGCCGCATCGATCAGCCCCGGCACCGCCAGCAGCGGGATGAATGCGAGCATCGCTATCACGGCGATATCCTGGAACAGCAGCACGGAGAACGCCGATTGCCCGCCGTCGCTGCGCATCAGTCCCTTCTCGTTGAGTGTCTGCAACACGATGGCGGTCGACGACAATGCGAGCACGAGGCCGGTCGTCAACGCGACGGACCACGACAGCCCGAACGCCATCCCGGCGAGCATGACCGCGGCGGCCGTTCCCGCGACCTGCAGCCCGCCCAGCCCGATGAGCTGACTGCGAAGTCGCCACAGGCGGCCCGGATCCAGTTCCAGCCCGACGATAAACAGCATCATGACGACGCCGAATTCGGCGAAGTGCTGTATCGAAGCGACGTCCACTCGCAGGAGCGCGAGAATCGGCGAGAGGGCGATGCCCGCGAGCAGGTAACCGAGCACGGAGCCCAGGCCGAATCGGGTCGCGATCGGTACCGCGACCACGGCGGCGATGAGGAACGTGAAGGTCAACAACAGGTAGTCAGCCATCGAGCGGCTCCTCTGGCGATATCGCAGGTCTGATTTCCGATTACACGGCTATAACTGCCGACCGGGAATGTCTGTTACTGAAACCATGCGGCGAACGCGAGCCCGGTCAGTACTTCCTCTCCGGATTCGACGCTGTAGAGCGACCCGGTGTCCGATCCGCAGCCATCGGTGAGAACAAATGTCGAGTAGATCGATGCGCCACAAGTAGCGGCCTCGGCCGGTCGCACGGTTTTTCCATTGACGACAATCCGGACCGTTGAAGTGCCGATGCCGGGACCGTCCTGGTAAACCTCGCCGGTCGCCTCGACCGTGCTTTCTACGCCACCGACATTGAACGCCAGCTCTGCCCGGGCTATCTCCGAACCGAACTCGTTCGGCCGAGCCGAGGAATTCGCCGACGTGAGGTTCGGGTTGGATGCCGAATCGACCGTCCAGACGTCGTGCGAACGCCGCGGGTACTTCAGTTCATTGCGCCTGAAGGCGAGACCGTCTATGTCGCACGGGTACTCGAACCGACTGCAGTGCTTGCTGCCGACGTATGCCCAGTCCAGTCCGTTCCATTCGACGCCGATCGCATACGTGTCGTCCCCCGGCAAATGCAACCCGAGGATCGCGCCGGGACTGTTGCCGAATACGCCGAGGGCGAGTATTTCCAAGCGAGCGCCGTCCCGCAGTAGTTGTGTGTCGACGTACGCCTCGCGGGTTTTCGCCTCGTCGTAGTGCGCAGCGTTCAGCGCAGGCAGCGGCAGTTTTGCAGGCGCGGAGCTCCCGCTATCAAAGGTATACACGACGATGTTGTCAGCCGTCTCGACCAGAATCAATCGCGGCGACTCCACCCCGAAGATCGTCGTCGGACAATGCACGAACCGATCTATTGTTACGGAACTCGTCAGCAACGAGTCGTAGCCGATCAGCGCGCAGCCGTCACCCAAGTCGTCGGCAGTGCTCGCGACGACCAGCACCGGCTTGTCGAGAACGGGCGGCGCCGCTTCCGTCGAACGCTCCGGAGCGCCGTCGGAAATTGCGCCTAGCGCGAGGACAGAGGCCAGCGCGGCTATTCCGTCCACTGCCAGTCTTTCGCCGACGCCCGGCAACCGCCGTCCTTCCAGCCGGTCCACGCGCGCCCGCGCACGAAGCGCCCGGACGATGCGCCCGTGACCTCGCCGTCCCGGATCGCCGCCGCGCCGTTGACGAACACGTCGCTGACGCCGGTCGCGAAGACCTGCGGCTTGTCGTAAGTCGCGTGATCGGCGATGTTCGCGGGGTCGAACACGACGACGTCGGCGTAGTAGCCCTGTTTCAGCAGCCCCCGGTCGCGCAACGACAGGTTACCCGACGGCAGCGAGGTCAGGCGCCGCACGGCCTCCTGCAGCGGAATGATTTGCTTGTCCCGGACGTAGCGCCCCAGCAGGCGCGCGACGTTGCCGTACGCACGCGGGTGCGGATTCGATTTCAGGAACACGCCGTAGGGCGCCTGTGCGGCCTCGTCGGAACCCAGGCTGACCCAGGGCAGCTTCAACTGCTTTTCGATGTTCGGCTCCGACATCAGGAAGAAGGCGACACCGACCCGGCTGCCGTCCTCGATCACCAGGTCGATCGCGGTGTCCTCGGGGCTCTCGCCGCGCTGTTTCGCGATCTCGGAAAGATACATGCCGGTCAGCGGCTTTAGCTTTTCGTTCTTGAAGCTGAGCATCAAGGTACCGTCGGCGCCTGCCAGCGCGTAGAGATTGTCCCAGTCGGTGTTCGGATCGCGCATCTCGGCGATCACGCGCTTGCGCACCTCCGGATCCTTCAAGCGTTCGATCCAGGCCTCGAGGCCCCCGTCCTGCACCCACGGCGGCATCCCGGCGTCGAGCCCGGTGGCGCCGGCGCGGTACATGTACATGTCGGCCGTGATGCGCAGCCCGGAGCGGCGTGCCGCCTCGACCTTCGCGATCACGTCGTCCAGTTTGGGCCAGTTCTGCTGGCCGGCGGCCTTGAGGTGGTAGATCTCCGCCGGCGCACCGGATTGGCGGCTGATCTCGATCAGCTCGTCGAGGGCATCGAGCACATGATTGCCCTCGTTGCGCATGTGGGAGATATACATGCCGCCGCAGGCCGCGGCCTGCCTGGCCAGCGCAATGAGTTCCGGCGTGCGTGCGTAATTGGACGGCGAGTAGATCAGCGACGAACCCACGCCGAGTGCCCCCTCCTCCATCGCATCGTGTACGAGTGAAGTCATGCGCCCGAGCTGTTCCGGCGTCGGCTGCACGTCTTTTTCACCCAGTTCGTATATGCGGACCGTGGTTGCACCGACGAACGAGGCGACGTTGGGCGAGATCCCCTGGTGCTTGAGCTTTTCGAAGAATTCCCCGAGGGTGCTCCAGTCGACCTTGTACTTGATGTCGATCTGGCGCTGTTCCGCCAGCTCCTGCATCCTGGCGTTCAGCGGCCCCATCGACCAGCCCTCGCCCATCACTTCCAGGGTGACGCCCTGGCGCAGGTCGCTCTCGCCGCGGCCGTCGGCCAGCAGCGATTCGTTGGCCCAGCTCAGCATGTTGACGAAGCCGGGCGACACTGCGAGGCCCCGCGCGTCGATTACGGACTTCGCGGCGCCGGGCGCGTGCGGCCCGACATAGGCGATGCGATCGCCGGCGATGGCAACGTCGCCCTTGAACGGCGTGCCGCCCGAGCCGTCGTAGACGGTGCCGCCGCGGATGACGACATCGTAGTCCGGCGCAACCTCCGTGGCCAACGCTGGTGCTAGTGCGGGCACCCCCAGCAAAAGTACGGCGGCGACCCGCAAAATGAATGTTCCTACAGACGGCTCCGCTTTCATCGGTCCTCCCGGACGACGTGTCGAAACGCAAAGGCGGAGTATAAACCCCGTCTCCCGGACCGGACGTACGGATGTGATCGTGGCTTCAATAGGGCTATTATTCCGTTTGAGATTGCTCGTATGGAACGTCGCCGTCGCGGGAGAAGCCGGACCATGGAGCTTATATCACGCGTGATACAACCCGGGCGCGTCGGTGCAGCGGCGTGGCCGACGAAGATCCTGCAATGTTCGGTCGCCATCCTGGCTCTTGGGACATTCCCGGTGTCGGCGTTCGCATGGCACTATCCGGAGCACCACGAAATCTCGAGGCGCGCTATCCAGGGCCTCGATCCGGAACACGCGCGGGCGTTCGATGAGTTCTGGCAAGCGGCGCGGATCGGTAACGAGGCGCGCCTGTGCGATACGCCCGCCGAGCCCGAGCCGAGCCTTTCGCCCCAATGTATCGATTGGGCCGCCCTCCCCGCGATCGCCGGCGACAGTACGTGCTCGAGCGCAGAGACAGTGCAGGTGGTGCTCGAGTCGGACTGGATCCTCCCGGTCGCCGCGATTGGCGCGAAGCTGGGGGTCAAGCTTGACGAAATTCGCAACGCGGAATCGGCCCGGCAGGAGGCGGCGGCCCCGGAATCTCGCGATCGTTCGGCCGAATACAGCGCGAGCGCTGCGGACCGGGCCGCACGATCGAACGCCATGCGCACGGCCGATGTGGCGCTGCAAAAGGCCGATCCCGGCCTGATCGAGCGCGTGAGCAGCAATTTTGCGCACTTTCCACTGCCGCGTCTCAGCACCGAGCTGGATCCTTACGCGTATGCAAATACGACGCTGGAGCCGGGACAGCCGATGAACGCCTTTGGCGCGTATTTCTGGTATCACTTCACGGCCATACAGAAGGCGACCCGGCTGGCCAATGAAGAGCTGGATGCGGACGAACGTCGAGCTCTTGCACGCGCTGTGCTGTTCGATGAGGCCTTTGCGCTGCATTTCCTGGAGGACATGTTTGCGGCGGGCCACCTGGCCGGCACCTGGGGCGACGTCGCGCAGCGCAAGGGCACGCACGACTACTACAACGAGCACGGTCTGGAAGTTTTTACCTGGCAGGGCCGCGACAGGACGCTGGTGCTGATGGGCGACGGCTACCTGCGTACGCAGAGCGCGGAGCAGATCGCAAACGTGGTGCGTACCAGCATCGAACAGATCCTGGACGCAGCCACCGGGCGCTCTCGCGGGTATGAGCTGCCGTACACGCCGAGCGCCCCTACACGCCCGGACGGGTTCGATGTTTGCAAGAGCGAGACCATGCCGGAACACAACGGACCGCTCGCGTTCGAAGGCCACTACAAGGCGCCGGCAGAGGAAATACTGTTGGCAACGCCGGTACCGGGCCTGGGTCCGGGACCCGGGGAGCTACCGCGCTTCCGCGGCGAAATCGGGACATTCTTCGGCCTTGCATCTTCGCTCGAGGGCCGCTGGTTGAATGGCGGCTTCGTGGCCCCGCAATCGGACACGGGGTATGTCGGAGGTGTCGACGTCTCGTTCCGGGCGGGTGTGGGTCTCGAGGGCGTCATGGGCGACGCAGGTGACGGGCTCATCTTCGGCTCACTCGGTTTTCACGGGGACACGAATTCGTCTGCTTCATTCTCGGGAAGCAACCTGGGAGGCACGCTGGAGTCGGCCATTCCCGCACGTTCCGGCACGTCCCTCAGGGTTCGTATGCCGTTCTATGTCGTGCCCGGCGATCTCGTCCTGATGTCCCCGCTGTACATGTTCAAAGGCACGCGCGAGGCGTACACGAAGATGGCCGTGACGGCAGTGGGAGGCGGTCTGATTCCCTGGCAGACGGGTATCGCGACACGCGCGGGGCGCCTGCAGTTCATGCTGGGCCGCGAGATCGGGATTACTTATTACGGGCGGCGACGCGACGATGAGCTCATCGTGCCGGACGGCACGGGCAATATCGGCCAGGTCGTGAAGTACCAATCGATCAGCTATGACTTTCCGGTCGTCGAGTTCCGCCCCTACAGGAGCTTCTCCGAGAACCAGACTTCGTCCGTCATGCTGCAGCTGTTTTTCGGCGTGGATGTTCCGAGAAACGTCTCGGTTTCGTACCCGGAGGGGGATCCCGTGCCCCGCCTCAAACGTCTCAAGTACGTCGGTCTACGCGTGGTCTACGACTGGAGACACTACCGATCCGGTCAATAGGGCAGTCGCGGCCACGGAACGTGTGCCTGCGCAGAGTCCGGAAGCGGCGCGACCTACTGGCTCACGCGGCGTGTCTTGACGCCGACGGCGCCGTGTAGACCTTCGCATCGAAGGCCCCGTGTCGCGACAGTACGTCGAGCGCCTTGCCTTCGGCCTCGGCACCCTGCACGCGAACGAACAGCAGCAGATGCCCTTCGTCGACCTGTTGCTCGAGTTCCTCGGCATCGCTTTCGCGGAGTATCAGCGACATCACGGCGCCCACACCGCCGAGGGCCACGGCCCCGGCCAGAGCCGCGACCAGCGCCCCGCCCAGGATCGCAGCCGAGGCGACCACCGCTCCCGAAGCCACCGTCGTGCCCACGATGAACAACGTGCCCAGGAAGGCGTGGACCGTGTCACCCATCGACTTGTCGGCGACGAACGCGATGCGCGGACCGCCCTCCGTTTCAGCCGACTCGTTGATGCGTGTATAGAACTCGCCCAGCCACTTCGCTATCGTATTTTCTTCGGCCAACAGGCCGAGCTGTTCGTACGTGAATCCGGACGCTGCCAGCTCGTCGACCGCCGCGTGCAGCGTTTCGGCATCGAAGAAAACGCCGACAGCCTCGCGCACTGGCGGCCTGCTTGTCTCGCTTCTCATTTGCTTTCTCGCTCTTGCACCCGATTCCTATGCTGCGTCCTGAGCGGACGGTATTCAATCAGGGATTGCCGCAGCCGGCCGGTTCCAGCTCACAACCCGCCAGGTAGCGACGTTCGGCAAAGAGTCGCGGACGCCTGGATAAAAAGCGGCACCGGCCCCTGCCTCAATATGCATGCGACGGGCGGCCACGCACAGCCTCCCGCAAAAGGTCTTTCCAATTGACAGAACAGGAGTGAAAAGCATGTCCACCGTACGCAAGACAATTTCAAGCGACCTCAACGGCATCAATCTTCCCCAATTGCAGGAGACGATCAGCCACATTCAGGCACAGCCGGCGCTCGCCAGGTTCCAGTTCCAGTTCGAGAACCGTTGGCTCAATGGCCCCCGGACCCACTCCACGATCCGCTCGTTTTACGGCGCCGGCCAGACGCATCAGCATGCAACACCGATCGAGCTGAATACCGATGAGCCGCCGGTCCTGCTCGGATCGGACGCGGACGCAATTCCGGGCGAGACCCTGATGCATGCCCTCGTCGCCTGCGTTACCAGCGCCATCGTGTTCCACGCCGCGGCAAGGGGTATCGCCATCGAGAAGATCGAGTCGACGATCGAAGGAGACGTCGATCTCAGGGGCTTCCTCGGCCTCGATGAGAGCGTCCGCAACGGATTTGAGCAGATTCGCATGAAGCTGAAGATCAAGGCCGACTTACCGGACGCAAAATTGCAGGAGCTCTGCGACCTCGGTCCGAGGTACTCGCCGGTATACGATTCAGTAACGAACGGTTTGCCGATTCACGTGTCTGCGGAACGCATGGACTGACCTGCCGGACGAGTCGCTTGAAGGCACGAGCGAATGCCGCTTCGGATTCGTAACCCACGTCGAGCGCGATCGAGGCTACCGTGTTGCTGGTCGTGCGCAACAGCTTGGCCGCCAGCTGCATGCGCCACTGAGCGAGGTACTGCATCGGCGGTTGCCCGATGAGTTGCATGAAGCGTTCATGCAGCGCCGAGCGCGACAGACCAACGCGTCGTCCCAGTTCATCGACCGTCCACGCCTCGACCGGATTGCCGTGCAGTAACGCGAGGGCACGCCCTACGTGCCGGTCCTGGAGGCCTGCAATCCAGCCGGTCTCCTCGCGCGCCTCCGCGATATGCCGACCCACGGCCTGCACGAACATCACCTCGCTGATCCGTTCCAGTACGACGTCGCTGCCGGGCCGCTTCTCGCAGCTCGCATAAACCGCCTGCTGGAGTGTGTCTATCATCCATGCGCCGTCCCGGCCGGCAGGAAGGTGCAGCATGGGCGGAAGCTGGGCGATCAACGGATTGAAGGGTCTTGAGTCGCAGCCCCAGAAACCGCAGACGATGTTGATCAGCGCGCCCGACGCCGGCTTTGCGACGGTCATGCCGCGATTGTCGCCGAGATCATTGAGCGTAATCGGCGGACGGTGCTGCCGATTCGCGGACACCCATTCCGCATCGACGATGCTGGCTTTCAAATCCGGTTCGCTGGACAGTACGTGCGCGTCCCCATGCGGGAACATCACGATGTCGCCCGGCGCGAGCAGCACCGGCGCTTGCCCGACCACTGCTGCCCAGGCCGCGCCCCGCGTGACGACGTGATACTCCATCACGTGATCCGCGCCGGGCAACACGAGCGGCGCAAGGTCTTTCGCCGGCGGTGCGCCAGTCGCCCACTTGCGGCCGAAACTCAGATAAAAGAATACTGCTCCCCGAAGCCGGACTCCCCGAAGCACGTCGGACAGAATGTCTTCCCTCGCCAGGCTATCCATACACCCCGAAGCGGCGCATCGGCGACCCGCGCCCGGGCTCAGTCAAGCGGAGCGGGTTCCAGCCAGGCCGGAATGCCGGGCATATTCACTCCAGTCATGAACAAGTGTCAATTGGCCAGGGCGCCGACTCCCGTGTCCGCCGCATGCTCCAATTCCGGACTTCGGTCAGCTGCAGGGCCGGATCACATATGAACGACTGATCGAAAAATTTCGAGCTGACGTGTCACTGGGATCTTGAGTCTCTACATCCAGCCGGAATCCTACTATGATGAAGAACGGCTCGACGAGCTCCAACATCGAACACGAGACTGAATAATGATCCTTTCCCGCGTCATCGAGCATGTGAAACAGCAGCACTGGACGGCGGTGTCTCTCGACTTCGTCATCGTCGTGCTGGGCGTGTTTATCGGTTTGCAGGTCAGTAACTGGAACCAATTCGCCACTGACCGACGCACAGAGACGGAGTATTTGAGGCAATTGCAGAGCGACCTCGACAACATCCGGGCGGAAATCGATGCGCAGATAGAATTCGAAAAGTTTCACGCCAATCTGGCGAGCGAGGTCTTCAACCTGATCAGTAACGATACCTCCGGCGACCGCGCGCTGAAAATCAACATCGGATTGAGCGAGTTGAGCGTGCGCCGAACGTTACGGACCCAAAGCCCGACTTTTCTCGATCTCCAGGGCTCCGGCAAACTCGAGCTCATTTCCGATCCGGCGCTGCGCGCCGCGATTATTTCCTATTTCTTTGGCACAAGCCGGCTCGAGGCGGCGCTCGACAAGAATAACGCGTTTTTCGTCGATCAGACGTTTGACGCGTTTGTCGTGAGCAAACGCATCCCAACGCGCAACTGGGACAGCAACCTGATGAACATGCAATTGCCGCCCTCCGCTACCGTGCTGTCTGAGTTCAAGGAAACGGCCGGGAAAAGTCCGCTCTATGCCGCCGGCGGCGCCGTTCTCGCCGCCCCGAAGGATGCCGAGATCTGGGAAGAGATCGTCCCCTACCTCGCCTGGCGCGGCAGTATCTCCCTCGATAATGAAAGCCTCGCCCAGAGGTTGCGGGCGGCGACCGAACAACTGGAAGCGAAACTTGCGAGCCGCCTTGAACGGAACGCGCCATGATTCTCTCCCGCGTCATCGAGCACGTGAAGAAGCAACACTGGACCGCGGTGTTCAACCGCAATTGCCAATCGTCTTGCGACCCCCGCACAGGCTTTGGGATTCCGGCCTTTGGAGCGCCGAATTGGAGCGCGGCGCATTCGACACAATGGATCCGGAACGCCGGCAGCGCATCAACCAGATTTACCTGCAGGCGCGCGTTGCTGACACCTACCAGACCAAGATTTATGATCTTCAGGCCCGCTTAATGCCATTGGCAAGAGGCATGTCCCTTCCGCAGGAAGAACGTTTGCACTATTACGAAATTCTGGCCGCAATTGACGCGTATGAAGCGCTGATGGAAACCGTGTTGGTCCAGATCGCGGCACCGATAGAGAACTTGGGCATAGATTTTTCCCGACTTAAGACTCAGGCGCCGTTTACGCTTGAAGAATTTCAAGCGGGACAATGCGAGGTCAATGGTGACTGCGTCGATCCAATCACCTTGCCGGGTATTCCCAACGAAGCTGAAACCCCTCACCGCGGGCAGTGAGTGCCGCAGGCCGGAAGCAAATCCTCTCGCGTGGATCGCCATTTTCTAACGCAAATTCAATGCCTTAACTTTATCCAGGCCAAGTACTGCCGGCGGGTGCATCGCCCACGCTCGTGATCGTTAGTTGCCCACGGAATTCCCGGTGAGAGAATGCATAAACTCGGAGGCGCAAAATCCCCGGCTGCGCGCAGTTTCCGATATGACGGGCAATAACAATATTGAGAGGCGCCAGTCGAGAACCGATTTCTACGCGCGGAGCGAGACGATCACTCGCTGACCGTCAGTCTGAAAGGCGACTGGGTGCTGGGCAATGTGCCCGATCTCGAATCTGCGCTCGCTGTCCTGGTGTGAAGTCCCAATAGATGCGTGACACATTCAGCTCATTTCTCAAAGCCATTCAGAGGGGAGAGCAGTATGACCAAGGCCGAACATGCACGGATTACAGCCTGGAGGCCGAGGATACTGCGACACGCGGAGGGTGAGCCCCGTCGGGTCGCGCTGACCTGCCGCTATTTCGGCATCTCCCGCACGGCGTTCTACCGCTGGAATGGGTCGGCTACCGGCCAATCAGAAGCATCCGCCGCACCGTAAACGCTGGAAGCGCTACGAGAAGGCCCAGCCTGGCCACCGCCTGCCGATGGACGTGAAGTTCCTCGAGCGCATCCCTGGCACCGCCAAACGGTTCTACCAGTTCACGGCCATTGACGACTGCACCTGCATCCGGCAAATGAAGATCAACGATGCCTGTAACCAGCGCACGGCAATCCGGTTCCTGAACGAGGTTCGAAGACGGCTCCCGTTCCGTATCCTCATCCTGCAGACCGACAACGGTGCAGAGTTCCAGTCGCAGTGTCACTGGCACGCCGAATCGCTCGATATCCGGCACGTGCAAATCCGTCCCCGATCCCGCACCTGAACGGCAAAGTCGAACGCTCATACCGCATCGACACGCAGGAGTTCTATCAGCTGCTGGATCGAAACGGCATCTCGGACAACATCCACCTGTTCAACGACAAACTGCGTGAATGGGAGGACGACTACAATTATCATTGCCCCCACGGGGCGCTGCAGGGCCGAACGCCGTATGAACGACTGCTCGAATAATCTCGAGCTGACGTGTCACTGGGGTCTTGAGACCCTACACCACTCCGTTTTTCCGGTGAAAGCACCAGTTGGCGTTGTGTCACTGGTCATCGAACCCGCTGACTGATGCAGTCGAGGCACTCGCGCCAGCTACTTTCGCTCAGAGAACGGCGTCCAGCGCCGCCATGCCGAGCGTGGCCACGGCCTTCGCGTGTTCGAGCGTTTCGGCCTTGAACTCCAGCGCGGCCCTGCCGTCGACGAGCACCATGATTTCCGCCTGTTGTTCGGTCTCGTTGATCAACGCATAGGAGTGGTCCCCGTAGCCGGGTGCCGCGGCGATACTCGCTGTCTGTCCAAGACCGGTCGCCGTCTCCAGGCTGCTGTCCTCGTCGCTGTAGGCCGACGGCGGGTATAGATAGATTTGCACGAACTCGTTATTGTCGGCGCCGGCCGGGTCGATGGCGTAGTCGCAGGACTGCGTCTGGCCGTAGTCGCCGCGACTCGGAGGTTTGAGCACGGTACCGCCCAGTGCCGCAGCGATTTTTTCGGCGGGTACCAGCGCACAGAGGTCGATTCCGGAAAGGCTGGGTGCGGACGTTTCGGCCGCCATTTCCTGCGGGGCGGCGTCGCTGGCCATTTCCCCGGCATCACCGGCCTTTTCACCGGAACACGCTGCCGCGATCAGCGAAGCGGCAGCCACGGACAACAGGCTTTTCATCATGTGTCTCCCTATTTCTTTGTCAACCAGGTGTCGGTGTCACTGGTGTACAGAGTTCCCTGTTTCAGGAAGCACTGGCCGGACTCCTTGTGGCAATCCCTATTCTGCGGCCCGGTGACCGTGAAGGAGTATGGCTGGTTCTGCGCCTTGGTCCACCAGATCGACGCGTTCTTGCCGAGATTGCAGCTCTTCTCGTGCCCAACGAGTTGCGAGTCACATTCCGGCCAGTGTTTGTCACTGAGCGCCATGTGATCGAGGGTAAAGAGTGCGACCGGGATCGTGATTTCCTCCCCCGGTTTCAGCTCGGCGATCGGGAAGTTGAGATAGTCGAATAGCTTGGCGGAATCCGTAACGTGGATCAGGAATTTCTCCGCGGCCTCGGTGCCGTTGTTGCGAATCGACAGCCGGACCCACGGGTACTGGATGTTCCGATGACAATAGACACTGTCGCCACCGCCATTGAGTTCTTCTCCCGCCTTCTTGGCAGCCGCCAGCATCGCCTTCTTCGCTTCTTTCTTCAGCGTACTCTTGAAGGCAAGAACGGCGTTGAGCGCTTCGTCGTCGGTCAGGCCCGCGGCGACGTCGTCAGGAATCGGAATCTGCTCGACGAGCTGGCCCGCAAGGTAGTCGGCGCCGGAGTTCATCAACTTGTCGACGTTGGGCAGGTTCGGGGGGATGCCGGCCGCGATCATCGCGCCGTCCATGGCAATGCTGAGCGTGCTCTTCGGGATAAAAGGCAGTGCGGCGTGGAGAATGTCGACCCCGAATGCCTTGGCGTCACTCCACGCCGTGGCTACCCAGTCGAGTGCGCTGGACAGGTATTTCCATGCCGTGGCAATGGAGAAATCGTCACCATCGTCGCCCGCGTCCTTGCAGCCGGGCGGCCATTTTTCATGCTGCTGGTAGGGAACCCAGTCAAACTTCGACACCACGATACCGGACGGCACCGTGCTCCAGGTTCCCATGGGATTGTTTTGCGGCTTCGGAGTCGGATCGTAGACGATTCGAATGACGTTCGAGGCCTGGCCGGCGATCGCATTCCCGCCCGCCGCGGCGACCGGGATGATCCGTACGCTGTAGATTTCGGGAGACACCACCATCTGTGGCGCGTTGGTCGTGACGGGTCCTGCCGGAGCGCCGCCGCCGCTACCGGACGCCGGCAGCAGCTGCACGATCGCTCCCTCGCCCGAGGGAGCGGGCGCCGGTGTCCCGAACACTTCCTTGTGCTTGGCGAAATCGAACTTGAAACTGCCGATCTGTGTCGGTCCGACGCCTTCGGCGACGAGCCCCGGTACAGTGAACGCGGTCTGCGGCGAAAACACGGGAAACCCGCCCTTCGTGACTTGCCAGTGTGCGCCCGCTGCGGCCGGGATGCTCGCGACGTCCCACAGGAACGTTACGACGCTCGAATCTTTCGGCGTTTTACCGGCGTCGATTTTCAGATTGTCGCTGGTATCGCAGTCGGCAGACTTACAAAGTTCGTGCGCCGCAGTTCTGCGCGTCAGCTTCGCGCCCGCCGGAAGCGTCAGCGACACGCTCGTGACGGCTTGCGCGGGCGCGGCGTTCGTTTCCGCGGTGATTGCGCTTCCCGGCTGCGCTGCGGCCTGGCGCACGCCACCGGCGCGCTGCGGAACCGACAGCGCCGCCCGGACGGCGGCGATGCGCTCGAGCGTGTCGTGCGCGCCGGCGAGGGCATTGCCAAGATCGCGACTCGACTGCGCGACGGCATCGCCCAACGATGTCGCGCGCGCTTTCATGTCCCGCACGTAGATTTGGAGCTGGGCGACGGATCCGAGCTGCGCCGGTCTGGCCACGCCCGGGACGACCGGTTGAAACGGTGTCATCGGCCCTCGCGCATCGCCGTGGGCACGGAGATGCGCCTCGGCGCGTTCCACTTCCTGCTGCACGGTCGCGAGGCGCTCAATGGCTCCGCCGAGCCGCTCGGCAGCGGGCGCCAGCTCCCGGCGTATGCGCTCGTAAGCATTGCGGAATGCGAGTTCGCGCAGGGCTTCGTAGTCCGCCCCCGACAGCGGCGCACGGGCCGCCGCATCGACGGTGAACGCACGCCACTTGGCAATCGCATCGTCCAGGGGACCGCCGGCTGCAACCGGATCGACTGCCCGGGCAAACTCCCGCCAGGCGTTCTGTCCTGGCACGCTGAGGCGTTCTCGAGCGGCCTGGCCTTTCGCGACCGCATCGTCAGCCCGGCGCGCAATCTCGTCGATCAGGCTTTGCGCTTCCGCAACCAGGTCGGACGCCGTGCCGGTGTCTGCCCGAGCCTGCTGCGTAACGTCGGGCGCCGAGTCGCGGGACGTCTGCGCGGGCGCCGGCCCGGCACAGAGCAATGTGCCGAACGCGGCCAGAAACACCGGGAAGCGAATACCGCTGACTTGCATCTGGTTCTCCCCTGGACGTTTTTGAAGAATCCGGGAACAGGGCATCTCTCGCTCTACAAAAAGAGCCCGGGATGGTTTGCGGTGATGAGAATAGACCGGTTGGCGTGGCAATGGAACTGCCGGCGGCGGACGCTTGTACCTGAACGCCCGTTCGGTGATGGCGTCGTTATCTGGACAGCGGCAGGTAACACACCGTATTGGTCAGCAGGACCATGACGAAGGCCAGGCAGGTCACCATCGGCCCGAGGTAGATCCTGCCGGTCATCCGGAAGAAGTAGCGGTTCAGGTACGGCAATACCCGACTGACTGATACGGACGAGATCTCGGCTGCCGATCGCCGTTCATATCTCGTCGAGGGTCAGAGTCGCAGCACGCCGGCGGAAATCGAGCGTCGCCGATGATACTGGCGAAACGGGGACCACGGTCGCGACGACTACCTCTTCGGAGAGCGGCGCAACCGAGAGCGTGTTGATGACATCGGCACCGTTTACGGTTGCCAGACGCCACTCGACGTCCGTGTCGCTTTGTTGAAGGACAATTCTAAAATCCCGCGGCTGCGAATCGTTGTTGCGAATGCGAAGGTACTCTGCGCCGTAGATCATGACGTTCATTTCAATCGATATCTGCGACATCGTTGCATCGAATTCCCGGTGTGCAACCGGCGTCGGCCAGTCGGCGCCGTGCTGGAAGTGCGCGCCATCATCGAATGTAGCGACAAACCAGCGCCATTGCATGAACTCGGCAATGGTTATCTCGAGATCGATTCCCCGGTCGTTGAGGAGTACCGCGCGCAGTGCATCGATGTAATCCGGGCGGCCGATCGCCGGGTCGGATCGGGACATACGCCAGATACGGGCGATGAACGCGGGATCGGTCGGAAAATAGCGCTCGCTCAGGAAATGCAGGTACATCGCGGCGCCGTACATGTACCAGGTACGATAGTTATCGTCATAAAACAACGACCAGTTGGGGTGCTTCTGGAAATCTTCAAGAGTAAAGTAGTAGTCATCCTGGTCCGGGTAGACCAGCGCTTCAATGAAGGTCGCGCTCATTTCGAAGATCAGTGCGCTTTCCCACCAGTCGTCGCTTGCCTGTACCGCGTGGTTGAACTCGTGCGCCAGTGTGGTATCGAGTAACTCGTTGCCGGTCGATCCAGTCGGGTCGATCGCCATGTAGGTCGTGTAATCGTCGTATACGGTTGCGGAATTCTCCGCAATCGCATCCACGAATGCGCCATCGACACCCCTCCAGATGAAGACGTCATATCGCCCGTCGTTGCCGCATTGCCCATTGTCGTCGAGGGGCGCGGAGAATCCGAGATCGTCGACCTCTCTGGTCCAGGCCGTCTCCAGGTATTCCAGCATCTTCGCGGCCTTCTGCTCATCCGTAAGCCTCGGATAGTGAACGGTGATTGGGCGCTGCCCGGATTGCATTACCAACGGCCAGTATTGATCATCCGTGCATGCATTTGCCGAAAGCGGGATGCTGCCACAGAACTCGACGGCGGGATCACATGGCTGACCCGTGGAGGGTGCACGGGAGCCGCCGCCGCCACCTCCGCCACAAGCGGTGAAAGCCATTGCGGAGACGAACCAGATTACGCGATGTTCAAGGTGACGGCGCATCTTTGACACCAACTGGGCATGGCTCGACAACTCGATCTGATTACCATAACCGACCGGCTGCCGATTCGCATGGTGCAGGGGGATGCACTCCAACTCAAAGAACTGAGCATCCGGGAAAGCCGGGGTGGTTCAAGCTGCCGATTGCGGCATGAATGAGAATCTGCACATCACTAAGTGGAACGCACGATATTGGGGATCAAGAAGCAGCGACCCACCTGGCGTGCGCGCAAGATCCGCGACAAGCTGGTCAAGCAGGTCCCGATGGGGCAGACTCCGGCAGTCTGCACCATACACGCCGTGCTCGATCGCCAAGGCCTGGTCAAGCGCAAGAAGCGGCGGCGCTACACGGCACAGGCCACGCCGCTGGCCGCGGCCCGGCAACCAAACGAGCTCTGGTGCGCCGACTACAAAGGCGAATTCATGCTTAGCCCTTTTCGTCGGCCGGTGCCCCAGCAGCGGGACGCCAACAGAAAAAGTCATATGAAAACGTTCCTTTTCGCACTGATTTCCCTGCTGCCATCCCTGGCCACAGCTCAATCCACCGAAATCATGTACCTGAGCGGCACCGACCGCGACAACACAGTCTCTTGGGAGTTCAAGGTCAGCGGCGGTCGCAACAGCGACCACTGGTCGCAGATTCCCGTTCCCTCCAATTGGGAAATGCAGGGTTTCGGAAGCTACCGCTACTGGAGCGACTGGGAAGGCGAAGTTGCCCCGGACCGCGAGGGCCTCTACCGTCACAGCTTCCAGGTGCCCGAACACTGGCGCGACAAAAACGTGCGCATCGTGTTCGGCGGTGCCATGACCGATACCAGGGTGTACATCAACGGCGCCCCCGCCGGCCCCGTGCACCGGGGCGGATTCTACGAATTTTCCTACGACATCGGCGACAGGCTACGTTACGGCGAGGAAAACCTGCTGCAAGTGCAGGTCAACCGCTTCTCTGCCGACCAATCCATCAACCTCGCCGAACGGCGCGGAGATTACTGGATGTTCAGCGGCATCTACCGCCCGGTGTGGTTGGAAGCGCGGCCGGCGCAACATATCCGCCGCACGGCACTGGATGCCCGACACGACGGCACCTTCCGCGCACAACTGTTTCTCGAAGGAATTGACAGCGCCGACTCGGTGCACGCAACCCTCTACAACCTGGACGGCGAACGCCAGGGAAGAACTTTCTCCACCTCCGTTTCCCCGGGAGACAGCCAAGTGGAACTGTCCACCCGCGCCCGCGGCATTCTTCCCTGGAGCAGCGAATCGCCAAACCGCTACAAAGCAGTGTTCGAACTGAAGGCGGGCCGCCGCACCCTGCACCGCGTCGAAGAGACATTCGGATTCCGCAGCGTCGAAGTCCGCCCCGGGGATGGCCTCTACATCAACGGCACCAAGGTGCGCCTGAAGGGCATCAACCGTCACTCCTTCTGGCCTGATTCCGGCCGCACCACCAGCCCCGCCATCAGCCGCCTGGACGCTGAATTGATCAAAGGCATGAACATGAACGCCGTGCGCACGTCCCACTACCCGCCGGACAAGCACTTCCTGGAAATCGCCGACGAACTGGGCCTGTACGTGATCGACGAATTGGCCGGCTGGCAGCAGGGCTATTCCACAGACGCGGGCCGCCCCCTGGTGCAGGAAATGATCGAGCGCGACCGCAACCACCCCTCGATCATCCTCTGGGCCAACGGCAACGAGGGCGGCTGGAACAGCGAACTGGACGACGACTTCCACCACTGGGACCTGCAGCGCCGGCCGGTGATCCACCCCTGGGCAAACTTCGGCGGTCTGGACACCTCGCACTACGAAAGCCTCGATTGCTGCAACGGCAGCCTGTTCGGCGGGCACGATGTCTTCATGCCCACCGAATTCCTGCACGCCCTCTACGACGGCGGAGGCGCCGCCGGCTTGGACGACTGGTGGCGGCGCATGCTGCAACACCCCCTGGCCGCCGGCGGCTTTATCTGGGCCTTCGCCGATGAAGGCATAGTGCGCGACGACGACGGAGGCCGCATCGACACCGCCGGAAACTCCGCCCCCGACGGTGTCCTCGGCCCCTACCGGGAAAAGGAGGGCAGCTTCCTCGCCATCCGCGAGATCTGGTCGCCGGTGTATTTTCCGCTGGGCGAGCAGAGCATCCTGCCAGCTTCCTTCGAAGGTACCCTGGCAGTGGAGAACCGCTACCACTTCACCAACCTCGGGCAACTGATTTTCCAGTGGCAACTGCTGGACTTCCCGGGACCGGGCGCCGCGCAGGAAGGTCATGTTGTGGTCGCGGAATCCGCCGCCCGCGCCCCTGACATCGCACCGGCAAAGACCGGCCTGCTGCAGTTGCAACTGCCGCGCGACTGGCGCCAGCGGGACACGCTCGCACTCACCGCAAAGGACCCGAGCGGCCGGGAGATCCATACCTGGACCTGGATGATCACCCGTCCCGCCGCCATGGCCAAGCGGCTGGTACAGACCGCCGGCGATCCGGTGTCCGCGCGAGAAACCCCCACGCATTTCTACCTGAAGAGCGGCGACCTCTCCATCGTCATCGACAAAGCCAATGGGTATCTGGCGAGTGCCGAGCGCAACGGACAAACCATCTCCCTGGCCAATGGCCCGCGGCTGGTATCCGGGAGAGGGGAACTTGCGAATATTTCACTGCGACGCGATGGAGATACGCAGGTGGTTAGCGCCGAATACCAGGGAGAGATGCGCCGCACGGAGTGGCGCCTGCACCCGGGCGGCTGGCTCCAGCTCACCTACGCCTACCAACTGCCGGGGCAGATGCAGGCGGACTACCTGGGTATAACCTTCGACTACCCGGAAGAAAAAATTACCGGCGTGCGCTGGCTAGGCCGCGGTCCCTACCGTGTGTGGAAGAATCGCCTCAAGGGCCTCACCTTCGATATCTGGCACAAAAACTACAACGACACTGCCACCGGAGAGACATGGGAATATCCGGAATTCAAAGGCTACCACCGCGACCTCTACTGGGCGGTACTGGAAACCCGCGAACTACCCATCACCCTGGTGGTCACCAACGAAGACACCTTCCTGCGCCTGTACACACCCCGGACTCCGGAAGACGCCATGCTGGCAACCGCCCGGTTCCCGGCGGGGGATATCTCCCTGCTCGAAGGCATAGCCCCCATCGGTACCAAATTTCACCCACCCTCCGCGCACGGCCCCCAGGGTACAGCCAACAAGGTGCGGCGGCTGGGGCAGTGGTATCAGGCAGAGGTATTCCTATACTTCGGCGATATCAACTGATGCCCGAGCAATCGTGAGGACAGAAAGATGGCGATGGTAAGCAGGCGATTCTTTTTGGGAACACCGCTCTGGGCCACGCTCGGTGCGGACGCCGCCGCGCAACGAAGCACGACCTGATATCTTTGATTACATCGAGAGATTCTACATTCCGAAAAGACGGCACTCGACACTGAGTGGGTTCAGCCCGGTGGAGTACGAAAAGCGAGCTAAGTTCGCTTCGGCCGGTGAACGCAGAACTTGGGGCACGTCAGTAATTGGCGCGCCCGGAGAGATTCGAACTCCCGACCACCTGGTTCGAAGCCAGGTACTCTATCCAACTGAGCTACGGGCGCAATTTGTGAATATTCTGGTTAGCTCCGATTCTATATGAACAGGGCTAGTCCAATTTGAAAAAGGGGTTGGCGAATTTCGCTCAACCCCTTTGAAAAATGGCGCGCCCGGAGAGATTCGAACTCCCGACCGCCTGGTTCGTAGGCGTATACGCCAGGAACCATTGTCCTTTTAATCAATAAGTTAGGTGGCCCGCCCTCACCCTATTTGCCGTTGAACGCCGCCGAAAACCGCGAATTGCGGCCTCGACGCTACGCTTTCGCATTGACAACAAAGCTTGCTCATTGTACCGTCGGGTGGTACATTAACTCAGCAGGATCAGCGGAATGATCTTGGGCTTTCGAGATAGCTGGTTACGCGAGTTCTTTGTCAACGACGTCCGATCGAAGAAAATCCCCGCCGATGTCGAAAGCCGCTTGTTCCGCAAGATCCAGATGATCGACGACGCAATAACCGACGCAGACTTGAGGATGCCACCGAGCAATCACTTCGAAAAGTTACGCGGCAAGCTGACGAAATTCCATTCGATCCGGGTCAGCAAGCAATGGCGGCTCGTCTTCCAATGGGATGGCAGCCGGGGCGAAGCGTCGGATCTATATCTGGACAACCACAGCTATCGGTGAGGCAAGTTCATGTTGATGACCAAGCGTAAGCCGGCGAGCGTCGGCGAAATTCTGACCGAAGAGTTCATGGAACCCCTGGGGCTCACTCAGGGCGCCCTGGCCGAGGCAATGAGCGTGCAACGCAAGCACGTCAATGAGCTGTGTAACAACCGACGCAAAGTGACCGCTGCGACGGCCCTCATTCTTGCCCGGGTGTTCGGCAATAGTCCGGATTTCTGGCTCAATGTGCAGAAGCGCAGTGATCTGTGGGAGGCGATGCACTCACCCCGCGAACGCGAGCGAGTCAAACGCGCCCGGCCGCTGACTCCTGCCGCCTGAGGTTGTCAAGCCTGTGTCTCCAATCATAGCTCGGAAGTCTCCACCAGACCGGGGGCACTCCAATGGGTCTGTCCAATATTGAATCAAATTCTCCATCGGTGCCATCCACCATCGCACTTGTTCGTTCGAATCGGCGGTCAATTTGCAGACACGCTAGCTTGTTGGTTTGCCAGGCAACTCAACACCAAGAAGGGTGGCCAATCGTACGCTAGCTTCAGGTGACGTGAATGCAGCCGGATGCGTGAGCGTGACAATCCTCGCGCCCGGGTAGACTGACGGCAGGATCTCCGTTCGAATCCGCTTGTAGTAGCGCCACTCGGCTTCGCCGAAGTCATCGATATCCTTATTAACGAATACCAGATCGAAGGATTTCGGTGGATCGGTTGAATCCCAGATGAAGGTCAATCGGTATCCATACCTGCCCTTCTTTGGTTCCCCTGGCACCCAAGAAAAACTGTGCTTGATTTTTGGATCTGATTTGAATGACGGATCATCAATTGGCTGACCTTGGTATTTAGTGAATCCAATTTCCCGGGACACCTCTACGAAGGTTTGATATAGCTCCTGTTTGCCCTCGTCATGGTCCAGCTGAATCTGGAGCCGAAAATTTGGAAGGGGCGTTCCGGTATCCAGGCGTTTGGCCCAGTCAGCGTCACATGCAGCCACTAGGCTGATGATAGCGATTAAGGGCCCTGTCGCTAACGGCCGCAGAACTCTTACTCTAGTCATCCGTGCGCGCACCTTCGGTTGCCATTTTTCGCCGGATCCACCGATCGGCGCTCGAGAATATGATGGGGCCTGCAACTTCATTGGCAGCAACAATGAATGGATCATTGTTGCCTTCGCCGTGAGTGTTGACCTCAACTTGTTGCGTACTATTCATTGCCACTTGTCGGTGTACATATGCGCAGCGAGGTGAATTGTTGTTAATTTGCTGCCATGTAGGATACTGCGCGCAGTTTGTCTGCTGCAATGGATCATGCAAGATATGACCATCAAGCGTCTCGTTCACCAATACTTTCTGATTCGGGAAGACATGCGTCGTGATTGGATTCCCAAAAACGAGGATATTTGTATCACCATCGTTAACTGTCGTTTCACTACGATCTTGCCGAGGCGCAGGCTGCTTTTTGGCCCAACAATATGCATTTTCAAGGGTGCAAACGGATGCTGGAATGGTCCCGTGCTTTGGAGCATTTATCGACGGCGGCTTCTCGAATCGAACGGCAATTGGAACTCGTAACCGATGACGCTACGATTTCGCTACGCTGAAAAAAGAAGGGCTCACCAAATTTGGCAAGCCCTTATTTTGATTGGCGCGCCCGGAGAGATTCGAACTCCCGACCGCCTGGTTCGTAGTTAGCTCAGTGAACTGTAAGTAATTGTAATCGTTAACAAACCGCAGGGGCGTTCGTTGCACGAAAGTCACCATTCTGCATAACGGATCAGTACTGACTCGCGCAGGTCTCCCGCACACAGCCTATTGCAGATTGACCGGGCCCTACTGCCAAGATCTGAGCCATTGATATGCCGGGCGAAGTGCAGGTCCAGCTCATTCTTTTCGTTAGGGTACGCGAAAAAGGGGGTTAACCGGGTACCGGACGATCGATCCCGACCGCTCAGGTGCCGAGGTTCGACGGACCCTCGGACCGCGTCGGGTAGGGAGCACCGTATTTCTCCAAGAATGAGCGCGCACGCTCGACGACGCTTTCCGGCAACTGCGAAGCACGGTACGAAAGAGGATCCAATTTCAGGCCGGAGGCCGCCGCCGAAACACGCTCAACGCCGGACTCACTGTACCGAGCCACCACGAAATACGCCCAAGAGTACATCGGCAATATGACTGTGTGCCGGCGTGCCAGGTCTAACGCAAAGTCCTGATAACGCTCGCCGCCGGTGCGTGTGTAAAGCAGCTCGGCCAGATCGACAACCATCGTACGATGGATAGAAAGTGCGCGCCTCGAGGTACGGCCGGTTGTTGAGGACTTTCTTCAACAAACGCAATGCTTCACCCTGATCGCCGCCAAACGAAGCCAACACCGCCAGCGTCAGGTCTCCGTCGAATCGATAGCTCACGTAGCTGGAGTCGAACTTCTCAGCACTTCGCAACAGTTCCATCTGCAGTTCGCGATCCGCCAACGCGGCGGGGGGATGATTCGCTCGGTCAATCACGGATGCGCTGAAATAGACTCGCCTGCGAACGGTCCTATCTTCAATGTTGACAAAATTGTGACAAGGGCAATCGGTAAACGTAAACCAAAGTTGCAATCTTGCCAGAGTCCAAGAGCGCGGGGAAACTACTTTCGACTAGGAACTAGGAATCGAAACCAGAATTCAATTGCATGACACGCTCGATTGCTATGGAAGCACGATCGCCAGAGCGCTTAGGGTCAACCCAAAACGCTGAAATTCCGAGAGACTCCCCATTCAAAGCGAACTGGAAATGGTAGTAGACTTGCTTGCCGCCCTGCAGCACGATTTTTGTCGAGTAGACGCAACTCAAGCCCTCTTGAATTCTGACCGTGAATGCCCATTGATTCTTCTTGTATTCTGTAATTCTTCCGAGGTCGTTCTCAATCTGCTGAAGCAGTGACCGAACCCGTTCCAAGTCCGTAGATCGCTGAAAGTTCACATCGCCCAACGAGTAGAATTCCTCATATTGTCCTTTCGAGATATATTCGATTGCTGCGTTAGACAATATCAGCTCCCGTTCATATCTTTCTGCCTTTTCGGACAGGCCTTCTTCGACATACTCATCTTTGTCCGATCCTGAAGCGATTGTTTCTATAACTGAACTCTCGCAGGCAACTTGCAGAGATAGACACACAAACAGAGGAATGTTGACTAGGAATTGGGCCCTATTGCGCATACATCTCTCATCTATTATCTTGGATTTCTGGAGACTACTAATGACTTGAATTTGCCTGGAGCCTAGAACTGATCAACTGAAACTTCTATGATTAGGTTTGTTGAGCAACGATTTTATCTCTCTGCACTAACAGTAGCAGGGCCGGGACTCTTTTTTTTTAGAATAGTTTTCTATTTGCGCGATGCGAGGACCAATCATCTGGCAATAGTCGCGGAAAATATGACAACCTTTGACGCCTTTCTCGTCATCATAGTCCTAGCTTCGTTCCTCACAATGGCGCTTTCTGCCGCGGCGCATGCCGCGCGAAATAGGCGCTTTTTCGTATGCATACTTGTAATACTGGTTTGGCCATTGGCCTATTTTTACGCATGGCTTGTCCAACGCAACAAAATGCAAGAGTAGGCGTTGAAGAATTATGGGGTTTGTGGATTTTCTTCTCTTTTGGTCGATTTGAAGAGGCCACTTACCTTACCGCCAATATACTTTACTGCCGCTTTGACGTCTTGATAGCCAAGTTTTCCAGATGCTTCCATGCCTTTCTGGCTCGACACTGGCGCTAATCCAACTCCTGCTGCGTATTCCTTGGTCGAAACTGGTTCGAAGTTTGGATCAGTTTCTGAAAAGGGACTTTGTATTGTCTCGCCCTTAACAAAATCTACGCCAATCCCTGGAATGGCACCAACAGCCGGCGTACCGGCTCCGACTGAACTGTATGTTGACAATCCGTTTATTGCGTATGCAGGGCCATCAATCGTTCCTGTCGCTATTCCTCCGGAAATGTCACCGCCGACGGCAGCTCGCAACGACCCCATAAAGCCAACATCGAACTCTTCACCCGGTGTTGTTCCGGGATTGATATACAGTCCGAAGGAAATACCTCCCCCAACCAGTACCACAGCGTCAACATTTACTTTTAGGGTCTGGGTTTCCCGGCCATCCGAGTCAAAGCTACTGATCGGGTCATTCCCAACGTATGCATATTTAGTTCGATTCCGTACCGGCCAATTTTTGCTGTTTGGTTTGTCTCCTGAAAATCGATTAGTGATTTAGTCGTTGTTGTCGTCGAAAACGCGGTTCTGGTCGAGTGTAAGCGCGCCTCGACGT